>Ga0315314_1001019_pt1 | contig 26744 bp, 26 predicted proteins | sample TDP9_MG_FD_203631 | JGI IMG/M metagenome (GOLD analysis project Ga0315314, IMG submission 203631) | Freshwater sediment microbial communities from Lake Towuti, South Sulawesi, Indonesia - TDP9 | ecosystem: Environmental > Aquatic > Freshwater > Lake > Sediment | place: Indonesia: South Sulawesi... | reverse complement strand
ACCTGCCCCTGACTATCGCCTGCGCCTCGTTCAAACCCCTCAAGGGAGCAAACGGAACAAGCCACTCCACACCGTTGCTCTCAAAAAGGTATCTTTCTCCCGCTCTCTCCTTCGAGGCAAGGTCTGACCAGTAGCTCGACCCATTGCGGCTGTGATATCTTCGGCTCTTTTCAAGCAGAAGCCTCACCAGATAAAAGGGGCGGTCTCTCACCAAAACCTGCATGTGAGGATGAAAAATCGAAGAACCCGCAGGGGGCAGATAGTTGAACACAAACACTGGAAAACGAATCGCCGACTCCATCTCGCCCAGCCTCTCAAGGTAGGCTAACCCGCCCTTAAAACCGTCGAAAATTAGCTTGGTCGTGAAATCACTAAGCTTCAAGTGATGCTCACTAGACAAAACCACCAGCACGCTGCGTTCGGCGTGTCCCAGCAGGTTCGGGGTGACCACGGTGTCGCCGACAAAAATCCTGCCTTCTTTAAGGAAATCAGGCGTGAACATGGGCGTTTTGGTTCGCACGCTCTCTGGGCAGAAGGGACAATTAGCCCTCGTCTTCTCCACGAGAGAAGCGAGCAGTTCGGTGTCTGAAGTCAAAAACTTGCCCACATAATTCAGCATTCCCTTAATCACCGTAGTGTTTCGACCAGTCAACGGGTCGGTCCGATACTCAAAGCGTATCGTGTCTTCCTGAAAACCCTTCAGCGGGTTGAGAATCTTGGCGTGCTTGCTTGTCTTCTCAAAGGTCAAAGCAGGCATGCACGAACCTCAATGTATTGTCTGAGTCTTCACCCTTAGAGTTTTTCTCAACACGTATTGCATGACAATTCAACCCTCTAATGCCACAGATTCTGTTATCGGGAAAAACAAAGAAAGAAGGAACCTTGCTTACAAAAGAAAAAAATTATGGGACGAGTAGGGCTGCACGTAGTATCAGGAACAGCCTCGTGTCGTCGATTTGGAGCACACCTAAAAGTCTCGCAACGTATACGTGTCCCCACATCCAGAAGTATCGTCCCACGAGCTTCAGCGTCACAGTTTGCCCCTCTGGACCTGTGCCCCAAGCCTGCAACGCCAGCGCGTGTCTGTCGTGAACCACAAAGCCCCTGCCTCCGATAATTGCGTACGAGGTGCCGTCGACTTCAACCGTGCCGTTAACAACTCTGAACACAGTGATTCTCCAGTACCTCTTGACAGGTTCCAGGAGAAGGGTCATGTTAGCTGGCATCGTCACTGTTTGATTGTCAACTCTTTCCAGCGCAACGCCTCGTGCCTTGAGAACCACGAGTTTCCCCTGCTCTAAGACGTCTTCCGAAGGGGCCGCATACCCAACGTAGGGCAACGCTATCATCAAGGTAAGTGCAATCGTCACCGCGGCTGCAATCATCACTTTCTTCCTTTTGCTTACACTAATCATGGTGTTTTTCACCTCCTACTCAACATCAACTGAATAATGCTTTGTTCGTGGCATTTAAAAAGGGAAGCGCACTCTTGATGTACACCAGAAATGAAATGGTTACGAAGGCTTCTCAACAGATTTTTCGCCGATTAACTCTTCCTCCAAGTGTAGGAGAAGCCCAACGCGACGTTCCCAACGGTTGAAGAACCGGTACTGCGCCAACATCGCGTAGATGCTGTACACTAGGAATAGCGATGCAAACAGCATGAATACCCCGTCCACAAGCTCGAGACGCCTAATCGCCCCAAGAAAACGCAGGATGACAAAAACAAAAAGGATGCCAGACGAGACGATTCCGATGAGGGCGCCGTTCCTGAACTTGTTCCATTCTTTATCCAACTCGGCGAGGAAATCGTGCAAAGACCGCACAGGATACGTTTTTTCCGTTTTCTCTTCGCTCATCTTCACTTTCCTACACGAGGTCCCTTTCTCAACGCCATTGATATAGATAGTGCACCAGAGATGAAACCGAAATCCTACAAGATAGACGGCAGAGACCTGCGCAGCTCAGTGTATATCTTCCTTCCTTCCTCAGTCAGCGAACAGTAACCTTCTTCGGTTTCTTTGACGAGTCCTCTCTCCCTGAGGTAGGCCAAGTGCTTCAGAAAATCATCGTAGGACAGGCTCGTCGCCCTCCGCCAAACATAGGTGCGCAGTTGAGGCCTGCTGTCAAAAAACAGAAACTCCAGAATCTCGAATCGAATCTGAACCGAGCCTTTGCGCATTCGCCCCATTCAGGACGCACCGTTAAACAGCAGCACCATTATCTGTTCAGTCGCTAAAATGATTAACTATCGTTGCCAAGTCAAGAAATCAGGGAGCTTGCGACTAAAGACGGCTCAATCATTCTCTTTCACATCCTCTCTGGCGCCTCTATCCCGAGCAGGTTCAGGGCGTTCTGGAGCACAGTCTTCGTGGATTCAACCAGCGCCAACCTGGCATCGCTGAGTTCAAGAGGCTCTGCTTTAATCACGGGCAACGCACTGTAGAACGTGTTAAACTTGTCGGCCACAGCGTTTGCATAGTCAGCGATTTCGTTGGGACGAAGGTTTTCCGCAGAGTCAACCAACGTGTCTGGAAACTTTGCCAGCGCTAACACTAGGTCACGTTCAATCGGCTCCCTCAGCAGCGCATAATCGGCTTTCTCTGGCTTTCTCTCAGCCTTGCGCAGTATGCTTCCCGCCCTAGCGTGCGAATACTGAATGTACGGCGCACTGTTCTTCTCAAAGTCGAGCACGCGGTCCCAAGTGAACACCACGGGCTTTGAGGGGTCAACCTGAGCCAATGCGTATTTTATGGCGCCGATGCCAACGAGCTTTGAAATCCGCTGTTTGTCCTCCTCAGACAGATTGGGCGAGCGCTTCACAACCTCAGCGTAGGCTCTCTTAACCGCCTCATCAACTGTCTCGTCGAGCGTGACGTAGCGCCCCGTCCGACTGGACATCTTAAAACCTGGCAGCCGAACCAGATTGTAGGCGAAGTGCTTCAGGTTCTTGGCCTTGTCCAAATGCCCTAGAGCGCAGAGGGCGATTTTCAGTTGCATCTGGGCGAGCGTCTGCTCCATCCCCACCACGTTGACTACTCGGTTAGCCTTCTCAAACTTCCAAAGGTTGTAGGGGATGTCCCGAGTGGTGTAGAGCGTTGTGCCGTCGGCTCTCACCAAAGTCAAGGGCGGAACCTCATAGTCTTCACGCAAGCCGAGCAAGGGTTTGAGGTCAAGGTCTTGAACCACCTTTTCTGCGTTGAACTCCAAGACTTGGCCAGCGTGGAAGACGTAGGGCGTCTTCTCTAACGCGTCGAGAACTTTCTTCACGTTGCTGTTCCAGACGAAGTCGCTCTCCCAGTCCCAAGAGTCGTAGTAAACGCCGATTCCATCGAGCGACTGCTTGAAGCCCTCCAGACAGAGCTGGCTCATCTTGCGGATTAGCTGCTTTGCCTCTTTTCCGCCTCTCTCGTACTCCAGATTTAGCTTCGCAATCCTCGCTTCAGGGTTCTCGTCTTTGTTGATTTGATTTAAGAGCTGAGTAAACAATTGGGGATGAGTCGACTCTAATTCGGCCGCGACGCCAGTCCAATCGTCGAGTTCCCTGTGCAATTTCGGAATCTGTTCCTCGCTTTCTCCCAGCTTCTTCGCGTTTTCAATTGCCTTTTTCAGCTTCTGAATCTCAACGATGCAACTCGTGATTGCGTAGATGACACCGATAAAATGGTCAGGCTTGCCTTCAGGCTTGGGCTCTCCCAGTTTCTCGTACCCGTAAGCTATGACCGCAGCTTGGCGACCCACATCGTCAACGTAATAATGACGATAAACCGTGTTCCCCCTAGCCACAAGAATTCGCGCCAGTGAATCACCTAAAACGGGGTTCCTCGCCTGCCCAATATGGATCGGGTGAATCGGGTTTACGCTGGTGTGCTCCACAATTATCTTCGAAGGCTTTTCCGCCTTGACAAAGCCGTATTCCCCGCCGAGTGCAAGAACAGACGTCAAGGTTAGCTTGGCAAACTCGGAGAGATCGATGTAAAAATTGATGTATCCGCCGCCTGCCGCCTTAACAGACTTTAACAATCTAGAACGCGTCAAGTCCGCGGCGTCAACGACTTGTTCAGCAATCTTCAACGGTTTTTTGCCAGACGATTTAGCCAGTTCAAAACAGACTGAGGAAGACAATTCGCCGAACTCGGGGCTGGGAGGCAACTCGAAGGCAAGCGAAACGGTAGCCTCTGGAAACAGCCTGTTTAATACATCTGCCAGAACAGCGTCACACTCGGAGCGGAACCTTGCAAACGGGTTAACGGAACTCATTGGGCTCACTTATCCGTAGCAACGCGCCTCTTTTCAATTGTCACAAGCTTGTGTTTATGCTTTTATATATCGCAGAGAGCCGCAAGCCAAACTCAATCAAGATTGAAATCCGTTTGGAAGTGGCGGGCCCGCGGGGATTTGAACCCCGGTTCTCCGGCTTTCTTCCATGTCTTCACGTCATTGTCCGGAGGCTTGCGCACACCTTGCTTCGGCAGCGAGTGTTCGGCGCCTTGATCCGGACTGGGCAACGGGCCCGGATGAAAGTGTCTTTGCAGTCAAACTCTCAGTAAAGTTTGTTGATTATTAAAGGTTGAGCAAGTTCAGACTGCGAAGGGGGTTTAAAGAGCGAGCACGAGCCTATGAGGCGCCGACCAAGGTGCTGGTCTGCACGATGTCTTGCATTTTTCTCATTTCGGTTATCAGGGCGTCGAGTTTTCCAAGGTTTGGGGCTTCGATTCTGACCACTATGTCCCACAAGCCGTAGGTGACCAGGGCTTCGGTCACTCCTTCCATCTTTGCGAGTTTTTTCGCCACTTCGTGTTCAGTTCCCTGTTTCACTATAATCATGAAGTAGGCTTTGACTGGCAGGTTTGGAGGTGGCATTTGTTTGTCGCCGCTTTCGCATTTATTGTTGAGTGTGCTTAAAACCATTATCCCCAGTCTTTGCTGAGTGCTTTCAGGTTTGTGCTATTTCTTGGCGCAGCCACCAAGCCTTCTTCTTGCCTAAACGCTCCGCTCCATAGTATTCTATGATCGACTTGCCGAGCTGAGCCTTAGAACGCTTCCTTATTTTCTTAAGTCTGTTGAGGATGTGCCAACGGTTGGTTTCCAGATAGTCTGCCAGTTCGGGCGTGGTTGCTCCCTTGTGGTCGATGAGGTAATCGACTATTTTGTGGTCGGTTTCATCTGCACAGAATTCGTGAGGGTTAAATTTGCCCCTCTCAAACGTCAGAGCCTCCAGCTCGGTTAAAGACTGCTTCATCTCAGAGAGATTGGCTTCCAAGCTTTTGATCCGCTTTTCTAACTCCAAAATCTTGTCGGGTTTCGGAATCCTCCCAAGTTTCTCGATTATGGCGTCTCGGATGAAGTCGTTTCGCTCATCAGACGGAATTCTCAACGCAAACTCTTTGAAGACTTCGTCTGGAATCTTCAATGAAACTTGAGTATACCGGTCCATGGTAGTTTTCACGTTCCTCTTCTCAATTAGTCGGTGAAAAATTTAACAATTACACTTGCAGCGAAGATGCAATGCTTGGTTTCTAGGAGCTATCAAATGTTGGCTGTAAAAGTGTCAATAGACAATGCTATCCCCAACAAGAACCAAAACAGAGGCGGTATTCCTACTGATGCGACAAAAGGCAGAGCAGAATATGCGAAATAGCTCAGAGCAGAGAAAAGCCCATATAAGCCAAACAAGCCCCCTATCGAGGCAAAAATTGCTTCCATGATCGTCAACAAGACGAGCTCTACAGACAACACTCTCTGTTTCAATTCCATCTTCACCGCCCAAAACGCATTTCGCCCCACAGGTAAAGGGCAAGACCAGCGATGGACAAGGCAACCGAGAGACCACTTGATAACATAGATATCTCGTAAGACAAACCGTAAGACAAAGGCCACGATCGAAATAAATGTGCAAAAAAACCAAATGTAAAAGACAACACTGAGAGAAGACGATGCTATTCCAGCCAAAGAGGCTCGCACTCGACCTGAGGCGTCTACTCTATTGTAAACAGAAGCCCAAAACGCAAGCAACAAAACTAGCACCGCTTCAAGAGCAGAGAGCAAAGCAAGAGACAACCTAAATGCAGCCACAAAGGTTAGTGAAAAAACGAACACCTACAGCAAGAACAAGAAGAACTTGCTCATAACTCAACCCCAAAGCAGATAGCAACCAGCGAAAGTGTCAGTAAAATTAAACTCAAAGACAGATGGCATCTCAGTTTTCTTCAATCTGCTGTTTTCTCCTTTTCTCCACGAAGAAGCTTCTTATCAGTTTATATGTCCCATAGATTAAGACAGAAAAGACGGCAGGTACCAGTGATAGGAACATAAAGTATAACATATACAAGGAAAAATTATACCACCCCCAAGAAGAGTAACGGGAATCGATTGGTGCAGTTAAGCTTATGTCATGTCCCCAGTAAAAAGTAATCAATGTTAAGATGGCCCAGATGGCTATGAATGACATGAAGAAGGTGACTGCGAAAACCTCGACTTCGGTCCTTGTGAGCTGTTTCTTGTGCATCTTATAGGAAACAGCTGATATGCCAGCCGTGAACGATGATAAAAGAACGAGAAATAGAAGAAAAGAAGTCACGTTTCTTAATCGTCCAAAATCAAACAAGGGATGATTGTAGTAAAGGGGAAGCACCGTGAAGACACCGAAGAAAGCAGACAAAAATACTGTCAGAAAAACTGAAACAAAGATTTTGGCTTCGGTCCGTGCAACCCTCATCTTCGATACTCTGGAGCCTTTAACGAAGAAAGTTGATGCCACGGTGATGATTACTGCAGCACAGCCCAAAGCTTCATGAAACCTCATTCACTGTTTTTCGTTATTAAACCCTTTAATGTCTTGCGTTGATACCACAAACAAAGTGTCAAGGGGAAAAATGAGATTCACACGTAATGTTTTCGCTCTATTTTTCTGAGTCATGATGAAAGGTTGATGTATCAAAAGTCTTTTAACAGTCTTTCCAGATAATACCGATTGGAGGAAAACATCATGGCAACAAGAATGGAGATGGTAATGACAACTTTGATTCTCATTGCAATCATCATTTCAGCGGGCAGCTTGTACTACGCCGTTGATCTTTCAGGAAGATTAGCTGCAGTCGAAGGAAAACTGCCTCCAACGCTGACTGTCATCGGTCCTTGGGCTGGAGCCGAGATGGACGCGTTTCTTCCAGTCTTAGAGAGCTTCGAAAGACTTACTGGGTACAGAGTTGTTTACAAAACCTACAGGGCTGAGGACCTTGCGACCCTTCTTCCAGCACAGTTCCAGACGAGAAGAGCGTTAGGCGACGTAATATTCATGTGGGCATCGTTCATTCGAGCACAAGCTCCAAACGGTCACGTTCTTGACATAGCTGAGTTGATTGATGAAACTGATTTCTCAAACGGCACTTTCGATCCAGTAAAGGTTGACGGCAAGATTTGGGGAGGAGCCTACACTGGAAAGGTCAAACCAGGCTTTTGGTACAAGAACTCCACATTCGCCAAGTACAACCTGCTACAGTACGTTCCGAAAGCCAACGGAACCTATGCCGACTTCGTGAACTTGCTCGACAAGATTAAAGCCACGGGTGCCTTCTTGAAACCGATTGTTAGCGGAGACGCAGTTGGATGGCCCTTATCGGACGTGACCGAGCACTTCTTGATAACTTACGGAAACCCACAGCTTCAAAAGAACCTCATAGTTGGCAATGTTTCATGGACGAGCACACAAGTTAAGTCGATATTTACAACTAATATTGTTCCACGTCTGACCGCCGGCGACTTCAGCGCCCCTATCGAGTGGACCACTGGAGTGGAGCTGTTCGACCAAGAAAAGTACGCTCTGTACTTCATGGGCAGCTGGATAACGGGCATGGTTGACAACCCCGATGACCTACAAGTCTTCTCACTGCCAGGCGTGAAAGGGTTAGTCTTCGCTGCGGACTACTTCTTCATACCAACATACACACAGTATCCAGAACAAGCGAAAGAACTGCTGCAGTTTCTCTCAAGCGAAGAAGCACAGCGGATTCAAGTAGCGCAGGGCGGTCACCTTGCAACAAACATCAACGTGCCTTTAACCGCTTACCCAGCAGTTGACAGCCGTGTTGCCGCATTATTGACAGGCAAGGAGCTTCTCCTCGACCTCGACGACACTATCGGCGGCGACTTCCAAACAACCTTCTGGAGTCAGCTACAACTTCTTTGGAGTACGCCATCGGCCTTAGATGCTGTGCTTGCTGCCATAGAAGCAAAAGCCCCGTAGCACGGCATGACCGAATTGACACGCAAAAAACTCTCCACCCTTTTTTCTTCCCGTTTTTTCTCTCTACGTTTTTTAGCTCGACGATTCTCTCGTGCTTCTATTTTGCGCAAATTGTTTTTTGCACCAGCGTTGATTCTTATTATGTTTTTGGTGGTCTTCCCCGTGCTTCAAACCGTTTACATCAGCTTTTTTTCACGTTCCGGAGAATTTGCTGGTCTAAGCAATTATTCTGAGGTTTTGAGTCAGCCGGAAATATTGAACGTTGGAAACGTCTCTCAAGGTTTGGCTCAACCCCACGGGCTGGGAGCCTTAATTCACAACATGATTTGGATATCGATTCACCTGCCCTTATCTCTGTTTTCTGGACTGATACTGGCAATTATCTTAAGAGATGTAAAGGGTGCCTCAATAATAAAATCGATAATCTTTTTGGGAATGGTTACTCCGATGATCGTTGGCGGGATAATTCTTCGCTTCACCTTTGAGCAAAATGTGGGAATAGTAAACGGAGTATTGAATGTACTTGGATTAGGACAGTTCACTAGGTCTTGGATTGAGGACCCGCAAACTGCGCTGTTCGCCCTGATTTTTGGCTCTGTTTGGCTCTGGACAGGGTTCAGCTTGATCGTCTACTCAGCTGGGTTGACAACTATCCCAAAAGAATACTATGAGGCTGCCAAGATGGATGGCGCTTCCGTTTTTCGAACATTCTTTCGCATTACATTGCCACTGCTCAAACCGATGACAATAACCGTAGTGACCATGACCTTGCTGTGGGAGCTTAAGATTTTTGACATAGTTTATTCTGGTGCAGGACCTGGAGGCGGATTCGGAGGAGCAGCAAACGTCCTAGCCTTGCAGATGTGGGTTTGGGCTTTTCGTGCTTTCAATTTTAACTGGGCGGCAACCGTGGCTACAATACTCACAGCTTTGACACTGGTTGTAACTATATGGATGACCAGGTATATGGTGAGAAAATGAAGATACGGAAAACCACCATAATAATCCATATAATAGCGTGGTCGGCTGCTCTCATCTGGATACTGCCTTTCTTGAGTGTTTTGATGACGTCGATAAGACCTTTTGACGAGGTTCTATTTGGCTGGTGGAACTTCGCTGAATTCCACCCCACGTTTAGCAACTATTTTGCTGCTTGGAACCACCGAGACTTCCCCTTGGGCGTGGGCATCCGTAATTCGTTTCTGGTTGCGATTCCATCGACCTTCATCCCCATCCTCGTGGCGTCGCTTGCAGCCTACGGGTTTGCCAGATTCAGCCTGCCTATCCGAGATTATCTCTTTGGCTCCGTGATCTTGTTAATGGCTGTCCCACAGCAGATGATTGCTGTACCCATCTTCCAGATCATGAGCAACCTCAACCTCGTGGACAATTACATCGGTTTAATACTCGTCCACTCGGCTTGGGGACTCGCGTGGATCATCTTGTTCATGAGGAATTTCTTCCTCACCCTTCCAATCGAAGTTGAAGAAGCTGCCAAGGTGGACGGAGCCTCAGACTTCGAGATATTCTATAAAATAGTGCTACCCATGTCCCTTCCAGCCTTAGCCTCGGTTGCCGTCTTGCAGTTCATGTGGGTCTGGAACGACTACTTCCTAGCCTTAATTCTAATCTATAACTCTGGAAGCCTATTGGCTACGCAGCGCATCCCGTTGATGAGGGGAGTGTTCTTCGTAGACTGGGGCGTCCTCTCAGCCGCTTCCGTGCTCGTGATGCTTGTTCCCGTCCTGCTCTACGCGTTCCTACAAAGATATTACATAAGAGGCATGATCGGCTGGACCGTCAAAGGATGACACTTTAGTCTTCCCAAATCATCTCAAGCAAGCCTGCACTAGCCCAAGCCTGCAGGGGATTAGCCGACGCCTCCGCCAGCTCAGAGGTTGAAAGGTCAACAATTCTATCGTTAACAACAGCGTACAGCTCAGGGATTTTTCCAAGTTCTCTGTAAGCGTCAAGGAGAGCCTTCTTAATGCGGCTTGCGTGACGATTAAACCCAAGTTGCTGCAGTCCCTTGTAAATAATCCAATTGTCGTGAGGCCAAACCGACCCAAGGTGATAACTGTAAGGGTTGAAATCAGGCTCCCTGGTAGAGTGAGTCCTGATGCCATAGCGGGTCCAGAGGTCTGGCTCAAACAGTCTGGAGACCAAGGGTCTTTTTTTGTTTCTAGAGACTACACCAGTGAAGAGGAGATGCCCAGGGTTAGAAGTGACTGCTGTTCGCTGCTTCTTTTCACCGTCCAACGCTAGTGCGAAGTATTTTCCTTCTTGCACCCAGAAGTCTTCGTTGAACCGTTTTCTTAAAGCCTTTAAACGTGCCGATGCTTCTTTAACAATGTCGTTTTTGCCGAGCTTTCTAGCCATCGAAATCAAGCCTGTGTAAGCCGCGTAAACATAGCCTTGAACTTCAACTATTGCAACGGGCGGTTTGATTTTCAAGTGGTCTTTGACGCCGTCTTTCCAGCCTTGATGAACGAGCCCGTGTGGGTTCTTCCTTTGGTATTCAACGTAGCCATCGATGTCCCCGCACCGTTTTATCCAGCTGAAGGCGGCTGTGAGGTTGTTCCAGATTTCTGAGACAAAAGCCCTGTCGCCTGTTTGTTGAAGGTATTTGTCCGCTACGATTATGAAGAGCGGTGTGCTGTCTACGCTGCCGTAGTAGGGAAAGCTCCAGTGAGGCAACTCCGCTTGCTCTTCGGGGTCAAACCTGTACTCATGAAGAATTTTCCCAGGCTCCTCCTCTGCCCTTGACTTCACGCTTTTCCCCTGAAACTTAGCCAAGGTTTTGAGGGTGCACCGTGCCACAGAAGGGTCAATCTGCAGGGTTTGCCAAGCAGAAATCAGGGAGTCTCGACCAAAAAGAGTGTTGTACCGAGGCCAACCCGCGTTGAGATAGCCCTCTTTGCTCTTTAATTTCTCTATGTCTTTGATAAGTCTGTGCTTTATCTCTTCAGTGTTCATTAACCAGCGCCAATCAAGCTTTTTAGCTACATTTCAGCGTTAGTCTCGTTGTGTCAATGCTTTACCCGTCTTCTTGTCAAAGAGGTACATTCTCTCGGGCGGAAGCTTGACCCAGAGATCCTTCTCCGTTTCGAAGTGTGGGCTCACCACGGCTTTGATGATGTATGCGCCTATCTCCAAGTCGAGTATCATCATGTCGCCAAGGGGCTCTGTCGTGTAAAGCTGCGCTTTAACCAAGTCTTTCTCCTTCTCCCTTTCCCCCTCTTTGAAAACCGTAACGTCCTGAGGTCTGACGCCTAGGGTTACTTCTTTTGAAACCGCCGTTTTCGCGGCTTCTGCCAGGTCTTTGGGCAGCTTTATCTTGAATTCCTTTGCGTCGAGAACCGATTCTGAAGTCAGGGTGCAGTCGAAGAAGTTGATCGGCGGGGTGCCTACAAAACCCGCCACAAACACGTTGGAAGAGTGAGAATAAACCAGGTCGGGAGAGTCGAACTGTTGAAGAATCCCCTCGTTTAGGATTGCAATCCTGTCGCCCATTGTCATGGCTTCAACCTGGTCATGAGTCACATACACGGTTGTGACGCCCAGCTCTTTCTGAAGTTTTTTCAGTTCAGCCCTCATGTAAACCCTCAGCTTGGCGTCGAGGTTGCTCAGCGGCTCGTCCATGAGAAAAACCTTGGGTTCCCGCACTATGGCTCTGCCCAACGCGACTCTCTGTTGTTGGCCTCCGCTGAGTTGGCGGGGTTTTCTGTCGAGCAGCGCCTCAATCTTCAGCAGCCTTGCAACTTCGTGGACTCTCTTGTTTATCCTGTCTTTCGGAACCTTAGCGTTCTCCAGCGGAAACGCCATGTTATTGAAAACGGTCATGTGGGGATAGAGCGCGTAGCTCTGGAAGACCATTGCTACGTTCCTCGCTTTCGGGTCGAGGTCGTTCACCAGCTTGTCTCCGATGTATATTTCGCCCTCGTCAGGGGTTTCAAGTCCCGCGATGCACCGAAGCGCCGTTGTCTTCCCGCAGCCTGATGGCCCCAAAAGAACCACAAACTCTTTGTCCTGAACTTCCAGGCTGACATTATTCACAGCTGTCACTTCGCCGAATCGTTTGGTTACGTTTTTGAGGCGCACTCCAGCCAAGGCGAACACCAAACCTGATATATATTTTTAATGAATAAGATATCATTGCACCCAAAAATATGTTTGGGAACCTTGTGAGCCTACAAAGAGAGCTGATGTGAGGAAAAACATGGGCGCCTCTGTTCCTGTTGCCGAGGCTTCACTCGAAGAATACAAGCCCATAGTAGGGGAGAAAAAGATAGAGGAGATACGAATACTGGCGGAGACGTTGTCGGGGCGAAAAGTCTGCCACTTGAACTCAACACCCTATGGTGGAGGAGTGGCTGAAATCCTGAGAAGGCTTGTCCCGTTGATGCGGGCAGTCAAATTAAACGCCGAGTGGAAGACCCTGAGGGGGTCAGATGAATTCTTCCACGTGACAAAGACCATTCACAATGGATTACAAGGAATGAATGTTTCTCTAACAGAGGACATGCAGAAAACGTACGTGTTCATCAACGAAGCGAATTCTAAGCAACTCAGCCTCGACCATGACTTCGTCGTGATTCACGACCCCCAGCCAGCTCCAATCATCAGCTATTATGGGTCCAGAACTGGAAAATGGGTATGGCGCTGTCACATCGACCTGTCAAACCCGTTTAAACCAATCATAGACTTCATAGCTCCTTTCGTATTGCAGTACGATGCTCTCATCTTCACGATGCCAGAGTACGTTCCAGAGCTTTTGAAACCTAAAAACACAGCCATCATACCGCCTTCCATAGATCCTTTGAGCGCCAAAAATGTCTCGATTTCGGAGAGCAAGGTTCTGTCCATCTTAAACAGGTTTGATGTAGACGCTTACAAGCCCATAATCACTCAGGCTGGGCGGTTTGACCCTTGGAAAGACCCGCTGGGCGTCATCGACGTCTACCGTCTGGTCAAGAAAAAAATGCCTAATGTACAGTTGTTGCTAATCGCCAACATGCCGCACGACGACCCAGAGGGATGGGTATACTACGAAAAAACCGCGCGGTACGCAGGGGACGATTATGACATCCATTTCCTCACAGACCTTGTGGACGTGCATGACACTGAGGTCAACGCCTTCCAAAGGGCTTCAGACGTGGCTCTGCAGATGTCTACACGCGAAGGCTTTGGGTTAACAGTCACTGAGGCGCTGTGGAAAGGCGTGCCCGTCGTTGGCCGAAACGTGGGAGGCATTCCGCTTCAGGTAATCGATGGAGAAACAGGGTTCCTAGTGCAGGGAATAAAAGAAGCGGCGGAGAGAACCCTGTACCTGCTCGAGCATGAAGAGAAGGCTCGTGAAATGGGGAAAAAAGGCAGCGAGCATGTTCTGCGAAACTTCTTAATCACGAGACATCTCGAAGACTACCTTAGACTGTTTGAACGATTGAAACCCAAAGAAAGATGAAACAGCGGCTTCCTTCAACCCATGAGGGCAGAGCTGATTCTCAATCATCCGTTTTCCTTTTTCGTCTTCTTTGGCACTGGAGCATTTTTGTAGTATCGTTTTTTGGCAGATTCGGAAAGAACAAAACCAACGAAGCCATTCTTTGAGAGTTGAACAAAATAGAGGTCCAGGGCAGCCTCGGCGTCAGACACGCGCAAGTTGTAGCGTTCACCAAGTTTCCTCGCAATCTCTTTGATCTGGTGTTCTCCGTCGCAGAGACTCCAAACCAACGCGCCCTGCTTGTCCAGCAGCACTCGCCTTTTCCGGGCTATCGGGAGAAACTTGGAAAGGAATCTCGCAAAGGAGTTTCGCTTTTGAGGAATCTCCACATGCAATCCTCTTTCGTCTTCTTCCCACGTCGAGTCAGGATGCCGCAATGGCTTCGCTTTCAAGAACTCTGCCTTGCCAACCAAAATTCCCTTCGTTGCGTTTCGTGATTTCCGTTCGGTCATCTAGCTCAACAATCCTTATACTTGCTTGTTCCTATTCGACTTTTTCAAGTCGCCCCTGTTGAAGATACCCTGTTGTGATTATGAAGCGACTCAGCCTAGAACGCGTTTGAGTTCTTCAACACGGTGTTTTACAGCCTCGTACACTCGTGTCCTCAAGTCTTCTCCACGCACATGCATGTTGTGGATAAGGCTGAGTTTCTTAGCCAGCTCAGCGTCGCCTAAGCTTTGAACCCATTGCTCAAAGTCCTTACGGGGAACATGAAACTCAACAGACTTGACATCGATCTTCTGCAGTTTGTCAACAAACTCTCCTAGGCTGTGAGCGATTACATGAGTGTACTGATGAATACCCATGTAGAAGTGGAATGCCTTGTCTGACGGCATATGGCTCAGGATTTTCGTGGCGTGTGCCTTGTCGACTTTGTGTAAGCCTATGGTTTCTTTGCCTAGGTCGGTGATTGCGTAAAGCCCGTGTTGAGGCGTGTTAACGTGCCCTGTTTTCTTAAGCCCTAGAAGATGCATGGTGGCGGCGGCAACGCCCAACCCCGTTTTTTGGGCGACATCCTTTGCCTTCATGGGAGTCCCAGCAGCCCACAACGTTTCCAGAATCTTCATTTTGGCTTCAACCAAACCCATGATTCAGACACCCTCTACGCTTCGACTCAGTAGAAGTATGCAGCACAGCCTTTTCAGTCTTTTTATGTATTCTCCATGAAGAAGCCAGAGTCTTAATCTTTCGACGAGACATTTGGCTCCTAAGAATTACTCTAAAACCATTTTGGCTGCTTCGTATTTATCCTTAATGATTTCTTTTGCCTCGGGTATCAACTTGTTCCAGCTTCTCTCCAATTTATTCCTTAACCATTTCTTACCTTCATCAACATTCATTCCGAGCCGAACAAACGCAAAATAAAGAAGCGAAGGTATTCGGTCAAAGTGTGCCATCGCATCGGCGCTTGCCACGCATTCTGCCTCGACAGTTTTTCTCTTAACAGACGTACTCCCTCTATGGGCATAAATACAATATTTGATTTTCTTGATTTTCTCTTCGTGGTAGTTGAATTGCTTCAAAATCCTTTCTGCCTCTTCAGCGCCCACTACATGGTGATTCGCATATTTGTCGCCGTCTTTAATGCCCGCATAGTCATGTAACAAGGCAGAAATCTCCACGATTTCTTCGTCAGCGTCCAATTTCTTTGCGAGAAGCTTAGCATACTCCACAACCGAAAGAATGTGGTAAGTCCAGATTTCATCGCCGAAAATGTTTGAATCCTTTTGACACTCTTCTTCAACAAGTTTCCTAATCTTCTCAAGTGTATCCATGTAAGATTTTATGCCGCTCCACACTTTTATTTCTTTATAAGAAGCATTTTTTTGAACTTTGGAGAAAGTCGTTTTCAGACTTTGTATCTTGCGTAACTTTTGAATAGAAGTTTCTTGCATACACCTTAAATAACATTCAATGCCGTATTAGGAAAGAATAATCCAAGGGCTTTCGGAGAGAGTTCAAGTGAAGATGGCAGTGCTTGTCTACGAATACCCTCCAAAGATAGTTGGGGGTCTCGGAACCTACGCGGCGGAGATAACCCGAAAATTCGTGCTGTTGGACCATGATGTGAGCGTTTTCACCATGAACGACGACACCGGAAGCCTGCCCACACGGGAACTCTGGCGGGGCATTGAGATTCACCGCCCCCTGCACATCGATGTTTCAGACTCGTTGCCCGACGTAATCGCCGAAGACGTCAGAAAATGGGGCAGGGGCATACACCTTTTCTCAAAGATTCTGGTCTACAATTATCTCACAGCCTCAAAGATGGTCAATGAACTGGTCAGAAGCGAGGGTTTCCTCTTCGACATCACGATAGCCCACGATTGGCTGTCAGCTATGGGCGGTATAGCCATAAAGCGTGAACTCGGCTTGCCATTCGCCTTTCACGTTCATTCAACCGAGAAGGGACGAACCCTTGGCAACGGCTCCGAGGTTGTGAGCAACATCGAGATGCGGGCTGCCCAAGTAGCGGACCTTGTCGTGACTGTTTCAAACGCAATGAAAGACGAGCTAATCGGACTTGGGTTTCCTGCTGAAAAGATTCGTGTTATTTACAATGGAGTTGACCCCGACAAGTACAGTCTGGGACAGGTCAGCGCAGAGAAAGTGCGGGAAATACGGCAGCGATACGAAGTGAAAGACGACGAGTTGATGGTGCTGTTCCTAGGAAGGCTGGTGTGGGTTAAGGGCGTGGACAAGCTCATCGCGGCTATGCCCCACGTGTTGCAGAAGATTCCCAACGCCAAACTCGTGATAGTTGGACTCGGAGACATGCAAGAATACCTCAACCGATTAGCACAGAACTTGAGGCTTCAAGACCGCGTCAAGTTTCGCTTCGAATTCATACCCGAAGACGAACGCATCGCCCATTACGCAGCCTGCGACCTGGCGGTTTTTCCAAGCGTCTACGAGCCTTTCGGCATAGTAGCCCTAGAAGCCATGAGCATGGAGAAACCTGTTGTTGTAGGTGCCAGCGGAGTCAGCGGAATGCGAGAAATAGTGGTCAACGCCGGACCCGAGCAGTGTGGCTTTCATGTCAACCCAAACGACCCAACAGACATCGCGTGGGGGATAATCAACTCCATAGAAGACCCGAACAAGAGAAAGCAGCTCGGACAAAACGGCAGAAAAAGAGTTTTAAAAGAATTCACGTGGGACGAAATCGCAAAAAGAACCGTGCAAGTCTACAGCGAGTTTCTCGAACCCCAAAAGCCTAAAAAAGCCTGACCAACCAGTTCTGTGCTGAAGTGTGCGAATTGACTTCTACCCCGACAGCCGACAACGAGATGCGCAGAGACTACTTAATCGACCGCTGGTCTGTCATCGCAACTAAGCGAAAGAAAAGACCAACAGACTTCCAGCGAGCCCCCGAAGAGAAAAAGCAGGCTGGCGTGTGCGCTCTGGAGCCTGGAAATGAACACATGACCCCGCCTGCCGTTCTTGTTTATCTCCCAACAAACGGTGGCGTTAGGAAAGAGAAAGACCGAGACGGGCTTCGCCATAAGAACTGGCTGATTCGCTGTGTCCCCAACCTTTACCCAGCGTTTGCGCCACCCAAAGAGGCTGAGACACCAAAAGCCGAAGAGGAAGCATGGAAGCGCCAACGCGCCAATGGCAGTCACGAGGTGCTGGTTGAATCCCCGAGGCACAGTGAGCACCTTGGCGTTGCAAGCGTCGCCCAGCTGGTTCTCGTCGTCAACGCGTATCAGGAACGTCTTCGAGAACTCAGCTCAAAACCCTACGTGAAGTATGTCTCCATCTTTAGGAACCACGGCTTCGAAGCTGGAGCGTCTCTTTCGCATACTCACACGCAGTTGATAGCCACGCCGATTATGCCAAGGATAATGGAGGAAGAGCTGGAAGCCTCCAAGAAATTTTTCAGGGAGAAAAAACGGTGCGCCTTCTGCAGGGTTCTTGAGCATGAGGAGAGAAGCCCCCGTTTCATCTGGAAGAACGAGGACTTTGTTGTTTTTGCTCCTTGGGCGAGTGTTCATCCCTTCGAGTTTTGGGTTTTTCCAAAGAGGCATCAGTGCTGCCTTTTAGACTTGAAGCAAAGCGAGGTTGAGGCTTTTGCTAAAACGATGCGGGTCTGTTTTGGAGGGTTGAAGGCGCTGTTGAACGACCCACCGTACAACTTCGGTTTCCATCAGATGACCGCAGGAGCAAGCGAGCATTATCATTGGCACCTGGAAGTTTATCCCCGACTGAGCATTTGGGCAGGCTTTGAAAAAAGCACCGGAATGTTCATAAACGTGGTTTCGCCCGAAGACGCAGCCAAACACCTGCAAGAAGCTATGATTAATGAAGAGAAGAAGCTGTCAGCTGTAGAGCGTTAGGACCTTCATTATGCCAGCCCGAGTCAAATGGTACTTTTGAACGCCGCCGATGTCCACGAATTCCACGTAGCCTCCTTCGCGCAGTTTTTGCAGGTGGGCTTTGATGGTAAAAGCCTCGATATCGGTCCACTGTGCTAGTTCATCAGCCGACAGCGAGCGTTCCGGCGATATGGCGCCTATGTTGTTCATCATGGACAACACTCGGAACTCTTCGGGCACCGACGGAGGAGGCGTGAAACTCATGTCTGTTCTTTGCGCTCCGCAACGTCCCTGTATACCTTACTCGTTCTTTTAGCGATTGCTTCCCAACTATAAGCCTTTTGCACAACCTCTCGGGCGTTCTTGACCAGCCACTCAGCGTGTCCTGGGTTAGACAGGACGTGGTCAATTCCCCACGCGATAGACTCGGGATTTCTGGGATAAGTTAACACACCTGTGCGGTCGTGTTCGATGAACTCGGTCAAGCCCCCGACTTGACTCGCCACAACTGGAACTCCCGCTGCCATGCCTTCTAGGGCTACTATGCCGAAAGGCTCGTAGATGGATGGAACAACCAACGCGTCGGCGCTCTTGGTTAAGGCAATCAAATCCCAGTCGGGTATGAAACCCGTGAACGTTATTCTCCACCGATGCCCAGTCGTGTTGGCAACCCATTCCAGATGGTCTCGGTACCAGCCGTCGCCGACAATGATGAATTTTGCCTCCGGACGCCGCCGAGCAACAATGGACACCGCGTGTAACAGGTATTCGATTCCTTTCTGGGGGACAAGGCGGCCCACACACAGAATCATTTTTTCGTGAGGCTGAATCCCATAACGTGCACGAACAGCGCCCCTGTCAACTGACCCATCGTATTTTGTCGGGTCGATGCCGTTTGGAATAATCTCCACCTTGTTGTCGGGCACGTGGAAGTGTCCGCACACTTCGCCCTTCATGGACCCGCTTGTAACAACGATTTTGCTGGCTTCGTACGTTGACCACCATTCAAGCCCGTCGATGGTAAACGAATCTGGAATGTGCAGCCCTGACCTTCCATGCTCGGTGCTGTGAGCCGTGAACACCAAGGGTTTTCTGACGAAGTGCTTGAAACCAATGCTCGAAGGGGCGGTAAGCCAATCGTGCACATGCAGAACGTCGAAGTCGACCAGTCGACTCACGTCAGCCATACGCTTTTCAATGTAATGATTGAACAAGAGAACCCAAGTGAGGAAGTTGGGATGCCCGACCTCGCTTCTCGTGCGATAAACCTTAATGCCCTCGACTTCCTCGTAGTCGGGCGCGCCGGGAAAATCCAGCGTGAAAATGTGCACGTCGTGTCCCTGTTTGACGAGGGCTTTGGCTAAGCCTTCACAGTGCCTAGCTATTCCACCCACTATGCGAGGCGGATACTCCCAGGTTATCATGGCTACTCGCACGCTGACACCAGCACCCTCAATCAGAGACACCATAAAGAAATCGCTTGGCTTAAAAAATCATGGGTGTAGCACAAGCACAGCAAAAAGTAGTCTTACAACCTAATCCCGTTTACGCCTTCGCGAGCATGCGTATTTTCTCCACGTACTCCTGAATAACACGGTTCGCCTCCTCCTTGCTGGGCGCCTCCGCGTACAGGCTTATTATTGGCTCTTCGCTGCTGGGATGCATGAGCACCCATGTGTCGTCGTAAAAGACTTTAATCCCATCGATTGTGTCAATTTGGCGGTCTCGGAACTCTTCTATGAGGCTGCGCATGATGTGTCCTCGTTGTTCCATCGGGCATGGGACTGCGTCCTTAGCCATGTAGAGGCTGGGCAAATCACCGTGAAGCTTGGACAACTTGACGTCTTCTCGGGCTAGGATTTCGATTACTTTTGCTGAGGAGAATATGCCGTCGAACCCTTTCTGAAATTCAGGAAACACGAAACCTCCTGTTTCTTCTCCGCCGAAAACCGCGCTGTGCTTTGTTATGGCGTCTAGAAGTGACCGTGCGCCAATCTTGCACCTCACGACCTCGCCGCCGCTGGGTTCCACGATGCGGTTTATGATTCTCGAAGAACTTACGGGAACAACGACCTTGACCACTTTGTCTCCCTTGCATTCCTTCACCCTTTCACGCGAGAGCAAGGCAAGAGAGATGTCGCCGGAAAGCACGTTTGCCTCTTCGTCCACGAACATCACACGGTCAGCGTCGCTGTCCAACGCAATTCCAACGTCGCCGTCTACTGCCTTAACCACCTTAGCCAAGTTGAGGATAGATGAGGGCACTTGTTCAAAAGTTCGGGGACCAACGATTTCGTCTAGTCTTGAGTTTAGTGTTGTGACATCGCAGCCTATCTCGCCTAGAACAGCGGGGGCTACGGATGAGCCAGACCCGTTGGCGCAGTCGATAACAACCTTTAAACCAGCCTTCCTGAGGGCGCTCAGGTCTAAGAGCTTGAACAGGTCTTTTCGGTAGAATTCAACCGTTCGCGCTGGGTAGATAATGTCGCCAACCTCGTCGGGTAGAACACGCTGAAAAGCCTCGCGGAAGAACATGCCCTCGATCTTTTTTTCGGAGTTGCGGTCGAGTTCCATGCCGTTGGCGTCGAAGAATCTTATGCTCACGTTTCGAGGGTCAACCTCCAACATGCTGACCATTATGCCAGCGTTTGCACCGAGACTGCGAATCATATAGCGGGTGACAGGAGACGGGCAGATTCTTAGGTTGTTTACGTCGACTCCTGCCGCGGTCAGACCAGCCATGATGGCGCGTTTGACCATGCGTGAGACGCGGTGTGTGTCCCTGCCTATGACGACGCTGGCGCCCCTTCCGAGAAAGGAGCCGAAGGCTACTCCAAGCTTTGACGCTAACTCGGGAGTGATCTCGATGTTGGCTAGGCCGGTTATTCCGTGTAGCCCGAAGAGCGAGGTCATCCATTTTATGCCCCACTTGAGGTCCATGTTCACTGTGGCGCCCGCTTCAATCATTTTTCCAGGCCAGATTCGTATGCCCGATTTTATTGTGGCGCCCTTTCCGACCATGCACTCGTCGCCCACGACTGAGCCTTCCAGCAGTATTGCGGCGTCGCTTATGTGGCATTTTTCGCCTACGAGGCAGCCGACCAAGTCGGTTCTCTGTCCTATGACCGAGTTGTTCCACACGACTGAACGTTTTATTGAAGCTCGTTCGTCAACTGTGACGCCGTCGGCTATGACTGAGAAGCTGCCGATCGATGATTTTTGGCGGATGCGTACCTTGTTTCCGATCAGTGCGGGTTCTTTGATTTCGACGTAGTCTTCGATTTCTGCGTCTTCGCTGAGCCAGACGCCGTTGTTTTCGTGCCCTGGGATTTTGACTTTTAGGCGTCGCAGCAGTGCGTCTTGGTTGGCTTGGAGGTATTGCACTGGGTTGCCAATATCGCACCAGTAGCCTTCGCCTGTGTAGCCGTAGAGGGGTTCGCCGAGTTCGAGTAGTTTGGGGAAGAGGTCTTTGCTGAAGTCGAATTCTCGGTCGGTTTTCACGTGTTTTAGCACGTCTGGTTCTAGTATGTAGATTCCTGAGTTGATTGTGTCGCTGAAGACTTCGCCCCAGCCGGGTTTTTCTAGGAATTTTTTTACTCGTCCGTTCTTTTCTGTTATGACTATTCCGTACTCGGTTGGGTTTGGAACCCGTGTCAAGACGATTGTGGCTGCGGCTCCGTTTTGCTTGTGAAACCTCAGGGCGTCTGTTAGGTTGATGTCGGCTAGGACGTCGCCGCTGAAGACCACGAATGTTCTGTCTAGGTATTGTTCTGCGTTTTTTACGCCTCCTGCCGTGCCCAGGGGTTTTTCCTCGGTGAGGTAGGCGAGTTTGACGTCGAATTCGTCGCCGTCGTGGAAGTAGTCTCTGATAACGTTGGGGAGGTAGTGTAGGGTTAGGACGACGTCTCGGAACCCGTGCTGTGTGAGGAGGTTGAGCGTGTGCTCCAGCATGGGCTTGTTCACGATGGGCACCATGGGTTTGGGACGATTAGTGGTTAAGGGTCGAAGGCGTGTTCCTTCGCCGCCAGCCATCACAACCGCTTGCATCGTTGAGGTTTCACCTGCTTTGTATGTATGAAATTTGTTATATATGCAGCATGGTTAAACAGGATGAGGTGAAAAGGCTTCTAACGTTGTTTGTGTGCAGGTGTGGCTGTGACTATTTTCAGAAGAAGGCTGTCAACTGCCTTAGCGCCTTCTTCTACCTCGGTTTAGGTGGAATGGTTTGAATGGTTGTGCGTGAGCTTTTGTGTGGGGTTGACCACTACTCTTAGTTCACCACCAACTCCATAAAGATGGCAGCAGAGAAATTCCGACCCAAATAACCAGAGGGGACAGCGAGGTTTGAACCTCGCCCCGCTCACACAACCCCTTTTCAAAAGAATAAACCCGAATTATACCTATTTCTGATAGTCAAACTCAAATTGTGCCATTTTTAAAGTCTACAAAACTCAGTTACGAGGCTTGTTTCACATCAAAGTTTAAATGTTTCATTCTTTGATGAGTGCTAGGCGATGGGTTTCCGTTGAATTCAAGTTATGAAAGAGGGAAGAAGGTTGAGGAAGTAGGTAAAGCATGGCTACAGAAAAAATCTGGTTCTTCATTTTCTAAAAGGAGCTTGCAAGTCGGTTTAAAATCCAGCGGGAACCCTCAATGCATAGTTTCGACCTTGTTTCTGAAGATGGTCAGATAGTTGCTGAAGTAAAGTCTCATCAATTAACAAAGAGTGGAAACGCACCGTCAGGTAAAATATCTGATACTTACAAAACTTGTTTAATGCTTGAAAAAGTAAGCGCTCGAAAGAAGTTCCTTATCTTGACTGATTCCAAGTTTTATGAAATGTTTGAGCGATATTCTAATGGCAAAATCTCCAAGGAAATTGAAATAGTGTTCCTAGCAAATAGAAACGTAGAAAAATCAAACAGTGCAAAAACAATGTCTTTACAAAACACGTCGGATAAGTCCGAGAAGACCGATTTTGACACATTTTGGTATGAACTAACATCTTGGCTGTCAAGTAAACAGCACATTATCAACTGGACTGCAGACAAAGGAGAAGCAGGTGAAGATTTTGAAGCGCTACATGCTGGAGGAAACAGCATAATTGCCTATCCTAAATCCGCTGGGGTTCAAAGGATACCTAAGAAGGATTTCAAGATACTCTATGAAAACTGGAATGGCTATGTGACAGGTGTAATTCCTCGATCGCATTTTGTTCATGGTCCTATTGCTGGAAGCCGATTCACAAAGTATGTCATAAGCATTCTTCATCAATGCTTGAGTTTACGATGAAGAATTTAAACGGAGTTGTAAACCTAGCCCCATTCGCAAATGTGATTCATCTACTTTGGAATAGTTTAATTACCTTGTTGCGCCTCTATTTTCAAAATGGTGCAATGTTTGACTGAAGCTGTTTCGATTCCTCGACCCTTGCTGAAGGAACTCTACGAACATTTTGCAAAGATAGAGGAAATACTGGCTACTTTAGAAGAACTTGCGAATAAGGAAGGACTAGAGAGGATAGAAAGAAGCCTTCAAGAATACAAAAAGAAAGAGTATGTAACGGCAAAACGTCCAGAGGATATTAGAGAAGCCTTAATGAAGGACTAACGTTTGCCGCACAAGTCGATTTTTACACGAAGCTTCAGCAAAGAATTTGACAAACTGCCCAAAAACGTTAAGGAAAGAATTCTAGAAGCTTTAGAGAAAGCTGCAGAAAATCCTTATGCAGGAACCAAGCTGCGGGGAAAACTTGAAGGATTATGGAGATGGAGAATAGGCAGATATCGTGTAATCTATCTGATAGATGAAAAGGAGAAAGCAGTAGTTTTCGTAGATGTAGGCCTGAGAAAAACAATTTACGAATGAGACTTAAACGACGAATTTAAACGGATTTGCAGCCGCCCCGTCCGCATAAATCCGTTTCGATTTGCTTAGGTCCTAGCTGTTGTCTTCAGTTCTTTTATTCGTTGTTCAATCGTGTTGGCTGTTCTCTTTCTGAGTGTTTCGCCCTTTAATCTTTGGTTTGTCATTTCTCTGAGCCTGTCCGCCAGCGTGTTGTCTCTCACGACGTGTCTTATCCAGCGTTCAAAGTCTCCGCGTTCACTGTGAAACTCAACCGATTCGATGTCGACTGTTTTCAGCGCCGAGAGAAACTCCTCCAGGCTGTGAACCGTTAGCTGTGTTGGTCTGGCGAACTCGTAGAAGAAAGTGAACCCTCTCTCCACGGGTACGGGGCGCAGGATTCGGCGGGCTATCCACTCGGGCTTCTCCAGTTCAAGCATGACTCGGGCTTCAAAGTCTGACAGCACGCTGGAGAACACCGTGAACGCTTCGATTGGGCTGCCCAACGGGTTGAAGTAGCTGTGAACGTCGCCCGGTCCGCCTCCCTTTATGCTCAGGTAGTACAGGTGGTCGCTCGCCTGAAGGTAACGCCACAACCGAATCAGGTCGGCGTCGCCTATCTCTTTAATGAAGGGTTCCATCTGCCTCAACCGATTGTAACAGGTCCACTGCATGGGGTTGGCAAGCCAAGCGGTGATGTCTCGCTCCAAATCCGCCCAAGAGATAGAATAAAACTCGTTCACGTCAACCTCGCCAACCGGCTGATGCTTCCGCGCCGCTTCTATGGGCAGAGCCCAGTTCAAATGATGCCATTTAACGACTTCTCCAGGCAGCCACCGCAAGAACTCGTGAATGCCACTCTCTGGCCAGTGATGCTCGCCCAAGGTTTCGTAGTCCATGAACAAGGTGACGACTTGACCTTGCGAGGCGGCGAGCCAACTCGAATATTTCTGTGCGGTTAGGGGCCACTCTCTCCACCAGCGTGCGGTGAAGCGGAATCCAACGTCGTCTGAGAGCCTGTAGTTGCGCATCAGCACTCGCAGGTTGGAGTCCTTAGCCCTGTAAACGTAGTTGGGGCTGCGCCACTGCAGAACCCGTTCGACGCCCTCGGTTACCGTAGCCTCGTAGCCCAGGCTCTCGAGTGTTTTAGCTATAGGATTGTTGTACAAGCATTCGGTGTTGATGCATGTTCGCGGCTCGTAGTCGAACAGGTCTTTCATGAGCTGCCTGTGCATCTGGATTTGCTCAACGAACTCGGAGCGGTCGGAGCCGTAGAGGCTGGAGAGTGAGTGATAATAGGTTTCATCAAAAAACTCCACACAGCCCGTTTGTGCCAGCTGCCTAAACGACTCAACCAGGTCGGGGTTCCAGCGCTCACACTGCTCGATGAACACGCCGGTCACGCTGTAGGCTGCCTTAAACTGCTTCCACTCACGCTTGAAACGGTCAATCTGCTCCAGTATAATCGAGTTGGCGGGAAAATAGCACTTCCGCGCCGCGCGTTCAAACACCTCACGGTTCAGGGCTTGGTCAAAATACAGGTCGAAGAGGTCACCTTTCCTAACCTGCGGCTTAGCAAGCAAGTTTGCATGGAAGTTCCTGCTCAAACGCAGTGGTTGATGAACCTCAAACACCAAGCAAACGTCGGGCAACGCTACTCTTCCAACCACTAGGCTATGACAAAATCAACCTTACGCAAACCCGGACTATTTATCGTTTGTTAACTTAGCATCAATAAAGACAGCAAATCAAGATTTCCTGTACGAAAACAAGTCTGCCACCCGCCGCTCGAAGGCTGGTCTTCTCAACAAGACGTCTTCTATGTAGGCTCTCAACGGTTCAGCCACACTCCAAGCCTGCGCCACGCAGCCGCCTGGTTCATGAGGTGAGTCGCCGTCCACAACCTCGCTTACAGAGCCTAAACCAGCACGGTAAAGTTCTTCAGTGAAAAGCGGTTTCAGGAAGTTCTCGTGTGCGAGGCTTCGCCACTTCGCCTCATAGCCTCTTATTTTCAGGAACGCTGTTGTGAAGGGTCCTAGCAGCCATGGCCAGACTGTGCCGTTGTGGTAGGCTCTGTCGCGCTGCCACCTGTCATCCCTGTATTTTCCAATGTATCTAGGGTCAGTGCTCGCCAGAGTCCTAAGCCCATAAGGGGTTAACAGTTGTTTCCAAACCGTTTCCACAACCTGTTCAGCCCTCTCCTTGTCGAGCATGGTGAAGTCGAGTGAAACCGCAAGAATCTGGTTCGGTCTTAGAGAGTCATCTTTGGCATTGTTGGTCACAACGTCGAACAAGCAGTCTTTCTGTGGATTCCAGAACTTTTCCAAAAAACCTCTACGAGCCTTCTCCGCCATCTCACCATAGCTGTCAGCTTTCTCTTCGTGCCCAAAACGATTGGTTAGAAGTTGCATGATTTTTAGGGCGTTGTACCACAGGGCTTGGATTTCCACGGCTTTGCCCTCTCGAGGCGTGACGGGGATGCCGTCTGGCGCGGCGTCCATCCACGTCAGCTGTGGACCATGGGCGAGTAAGCCGTCTTCGTCTAAGAGAATGTTGAAAAGCGTGCCATGCCCGTGGTGTTCAACAATCGACTCTAATGTCTGCCATAGTCGGTCTTGAACAAAATGGGAGTCGCCTGTGTACTTCAGGTATTGCCAGACTGCGTTGAAATACCATAGCGTGGCGTCGACGGTGTTGTAGGCTGGAGTGTCGTGTGGGCTGTCTGGAAAGCTGTTGGGCGCCAAACCCTCGCGGCAGTAGCTCTGAAAGGTTAACAGGATGTTTCTGGCGTCTTCAAACCGCCCAGTGACAAGAGTTAACCCGGGTAAGGATA
>Ga0315314_1001018_pt1 | contig 26750 bp, 29 predicted proteins | sample TDP9_MG_FD_203631 | JGI IMG/M metagenome (GOLD analysis project Ga0315314, IMG submission 203631) | Freshwater sediment microbial communities from Lake Towuti, South Sulawesi, Indonesia - TDP9 | ecosystem: Environmental > Aquatic > Freshwater > Lake > Sediment | place: Indonesia: South Sulawesi... | reverse complement strand
TCAATGTCTAATCCAGAGACATTGTTTAGTAAAATGAACCTAAAAGCAGGCAAGGTTGTTGAAATCTCTAATCCAAAGATGCTGACTTTTACATGCCTACGAAACTGGCTTTTGCCGAGCCTCATGGAGTTTCTAAGTCGCAATACACATGTTGAGTATCCCCAAAAAGTATTCGAAGTAGGCTATGTGACAGTTTTTGATGAAAAGGAAGAAAATAAAACAAGAGATAGTCAAAAACTCGCATGCACCATTATACATGCCAACGCAAACTTTACAGAAATCAAAGCAATCTTAGATGCGCTCTTCTTGAATTTGGGATTAAAATACGGCATACGAGAGAGCAAGCATGATAGCTTTATAGATGGCAGAAATGGAAAAATCATAGTCGAGAATAAAGAAGTTGGAATCATAGGCGAAATTCATCCAAAAGTTCTGGAAGCGTGGAAACTAGAAAATCCAGTGAGCGCATATGAAATTAACTTGGAAGAAATCACTACACTAATTTGACATCAAATCGAAATCTCTCTTATAGGGGCACAGTACAGTTTCTAGTCTCTCTTGAAGAAAGAAAATTTTGTTCTTCATCTTCATCATCAACTACCGAAGAAACTGTTGTCTCAGCAGTCTCTAGTTTCTCTATGTTTCTGAATAAGAAGCTTAGAGCATGGATAAATATTTAAACTTCTATATTGCAAATGTCATGAAAATGAGGTGGATAGTATGCCTACTTTCTCCGTGAATATGAAGCACACTGTTGAATCGTGTCCTTTGTTCAATTTTGACATGAAGAAGAAGTTCAAGGAGGTCATTGGCAAGAGAGAGGAAACTGCTAAAAAACATGGAATTAAGGTTTTGAGCGCATGGACTTCCACATTGGATCACCTAATCTTCTACATAGTTGAAGCACACTCTCAACTAGCTGTTGAGGATTACTTCAAGGAAATAGGTTTCGCCTTCTGGAACACTGTTGAAATCCGGCAGGTCAAACTTGTTGAAGACGTATTGAGAAGTATCGAGAAAACGTAGGTTTCAAACTAGGATTGGCTAAATGTTGGTGGGGTCGGCCGGAATTGAACCGGCGACCTTTACCCGAAACAGCATCGTTAAGCTGTTTCTACGGGTTTCTCTAGTTTTCACCGCTCCAGAACCTCTTCATTCCACCTTAAGCGGTCAGCAAACCCGTTGAATTCTTCTGGAGCCCGTCGTCATCCCTTTCCAGCGACTCGTCGGGTTGGCGAAGTCGTGGCTAGACTACGACCCCCATCTAGAACCAAACTTGGAGCGTTTCAGATATATACGTTGCTCTGAAGTGTGGGTGTTGAGAAGTTTTTTGTGTTTGTGGGGGTTTGTGGTGTTTGTGTTTTGGGTTGTGTTTTTGGTTTGGCTGGTGTTTTTGTTTGTGTTTGGGTTGGGTTTGAGGGTGTTTTGTGGTTGATTTATGGGTGATTTAATGGGCAATTTTGGGTTGGTTGGTTTTGGGTGAGTTGCAGATAGATGACTAATCAGATGGAGTATGTTGAGTCTGCCTTAGCTGTTATGTTGTATTGTTGCGTGGATTGACGCCTGTAGTGTCCTAGTGGAATGTTATGGTTTTGTTTGTGTGTGGGGTAGGTTTCGATTAGTATGGTGTCGATGACTGGAGATGCTGGTGGTTCACATACACGCAGAGGGTCTACCTAGGTTTAGTATATGATCCAAATAGGTTTCAAATAGGTTAATGCAAGTTTAAGGAGTGCGAGGGGGATAAGTGAAGCTTCATGGTGCGTAAGGCGTTTAAGAAGTGCGCTGAGTTTGTTGAGGAGATGCTTAAAGAATGCATGGTTCTATAAAGAAACAGAGAGACTATTAGTGTAGGCGGAGGCGTGAACACACGCGCACACAAAAACCTTAACATACTCGTAAAACAAAAAATATTGACTCTGGGTGAAAGAGTAGTGAACCAACATCTGCCAGAAGTTAAGTTTCAAAGATATACTTTTCTCGATGGTTCCGAGCAGGTTCTGGTTCAGAAGGTTGGAGATGGTTCGATAATAAAGAGATTTGATAAAACGCCGATTCCTAAGAAGCCAAGAGACGTTGTATGCCCCCATTTTTTGGAACTGAAGTGGGCGTACGGTTGCCCCTATGATTGCGCATGGTGCTTTCTTAAGGGAACGTTAAGGCTCCTCAGTACAAGAACAAGACCTATCGTTAAAGACTACTGCAAAATCCAGAAACATCTGGAAAGTTTCTTCGACAATGACGGGCACTCAAGAGAAGCGCTCAACACTGGAGAACTGGCTGACTCTCTAATGACTGAAAATACCAATAAACCATTTTCAAGATTTGTTATACCGCTTTTTGAAGCACAAAAGCAACACAAAGTCCTATTCTTGACTAAATCCACTATCATAAAAAATCTGATAGAAATAAAAAATCACAATCACGTCATAGTTAGTTTTAGTCTAAATGCGCCTTCGGTCGCGAGAAAATGGGAGAGAGCGCCTTCTGTCAAAAAGAGACTGGAAGCTGCAAAAATTTTGAGTGAAGAAGGTTACGAGACGCGTATTCGTATTGATCCAATAGTGCCCGTTGAAAATTGGCGAAAACAATACCTTGGTATCATAGATTCAATATTCAGCAAGTTTGTTCCGGAAAGAATTACTCTGGGCTCTTTAAGGGGTCTTCAAAGCACTATTAACAATGCAAGGGATAAATCATGGATTATGTTCATGACAGAAACTTCAAACTGGGGAAAGAAGATCGCTTTCAATACCCGATTCTTGGTCTATGAGACCATATTGAAATATCTAAGATTCAGGTACAACTACTCAAGGGTTGCCCTTTGCAAAGAAACGATTGAAATGTGGACCAAACTTGGCATGGACTACAAGAGTATTCAGTGCAATTGTTTACCATAGCATGTGCTACTGAAAAATCTCGAATTCTCTTCATGCAAGAAATCAACATTTTTGATATAAGACTTTCCACATCTCGATTTGGCTTGTTTGCTGAGGAATCTTTTATTTCCAAGTTAATCTCGAAGTGCAAAAACCCCACAATGTCATAAGAAATCTTTGAAAACATAAGTAACGATTCCAACCCACACGATAGAAAATATTGGAAGCAACCAGAGATACGTCTGAGAGGAATTGTAAATAATAGCCATTTGAAAAAACGCAAGACCTACAAGAATGAGCATACTTATTGCAAGAACCCACTTTATCCTACTACTCTGCTCGAACAAAACTGCTTTTGAAGCCTTCCTTATGTGAACTTCGTCTATAGCTCCTCTGCCATCTTTAAGGGCAAGGAGTTTTGCATAAGCAAGTATCGCATCACGGATTTGCTTATTTTGCTTTTCAAGTTCTTTAGCTCCTTCTTCTGTGATATACTCGCTCAAGATAAAACACCTTTTTTCTTCTTGGCTTCTTTAACCTCTTCCAAGGTTACATCATAAGGATGTATTGTGCCCTTCGACAACTCTACAGCTTCATTTAAAACATCTTGTCTGACGCTCTGAGGAACCGTGTCGAGTTCCTTCGACGCTTCACCTCTTATCTTTATCACGGTAACCGTATCGGTAAGTGTTATTGAATCACCGATTTTTATCTCCTTTTTCTTCTCTTCTTTCTTCCGTTCTTCATTTTCAGACATGGAGATTTCTCCATTATGACTTTTAACCTATGATAATATGAGTAATCAAGGTTTAGAGTTTTTCTATTCTCGAAACCAAGTATCCAATAGTAAAGTGTTAATTTATGTCACATAATATCTACGTAGGAAACGGACTCGGGTATGACTGCCAAGGACAAGAAGAAACATAGAGAAGCAGCACTAAAAGCATGGCGAACAATCAAACGCCAGAAGAGAGAGAAAGCCACAAAAGACATGCAGAAGTTAACGGAGTTCATAAAGCCAGAAGCCATGCAAAAAATAAAACACCCAGAGATAAGCGAGTCTTATGAACTGATAGAGCCAGCATGGAATGGAAATCGCATTGTTGTACCTTTTCATAAGACCCCTGAAAGCATAGTATGCGGAATGTTTTGGGAATTAAGATGGGCCTATGGTTGTCCACTGGACTGTAGCTATTGCTACTTACGAGGAACAACTCGCGGCAAAATGCAACCTCAATATGTACGGATTGACCATGTCCTGAAAGCCTTAGATGAAGCCTTCGCCAAAATCCGATCGCCATCAATTTTCAACGCAGGTGAGCTGTCGGACGCTCTCATGAATCCCCAAATGACGGCTCAAATAGTTGAAAGATTTGAGCAACAGAGTAAGCATAAGATCTACCTCCTCACAAAGTTTGGAGTGAGAAATATACAGTTTCTATTAGACACGCCAAGAAAGCAGGTGATATGCGCTTGGAGCATCAACGCCCCTGTTGTTGCCAAGCTTTGGGAGAAAGCTGCTCCTTCTCCTGAGAGTAGAATTGAAGCAGCAAAACAAGTTAGCATCGCGGGTTACGACACAAGGATACGTATTGACCCTATTTTCCCCATTGCAGACTGGAAGTTACACTACGAGAAATTGATCGATCAAATACTGTCCAGCCTCAATCCTAACCGTATTATCCTTGGTACGCCCAGAGGTCTCTGGAAGACAATAAAATATGCAAAGGAAGCATGCGCCGACATGTCATGGGTGCAATTCTTTAAGGAAGACAGTGGTTGGGGTAAGAAGTTAGCTTTCGAGCAGAGGAAGAAGATATATGAGTTCCTTTATGAGAAACTGGATTCAGCTGGTTACCCTTTATCTCAAGTATCAATATGTAAAGAAACCGTCGAAATGTGGGATGCACTAAGATTACGGTGTATCCCTGGAGTCTGCAGCTGTTATGGAAAAAGTGCCTTACAGACTTGACCTTTCCTATACATTGAAAAGTTTTAAGGTCACTTACAGAACGTGATAACGCATCCTTCAGGATAGCTATATTTTCTTTTCCTTTCAGTCACTTTAAGTATTTTAGAAGGGCTGGCTTTCTCCAAATGCTCTAATATCGATTTACGATAGATAAACGGAGTGTCTGTTATCACGAATTGATGGACGACATCTTCGGCAACTGACTTTCCTCTAAATCTGTCATACACCATCTCTGCTGCTTTCGGAATCCAATGAGGCTCTGCTGTGTAGTCTATTACGTAAGTCTGATCAATATCTGTCAAATCAGAAAACGTATAGGTTCCTCTTCTGTCCACTCTCCACATAGCTTCTTTCATAACCTTGAGACCTTTCCAATGTTTCGTTCCAAAAACCAGATAATAGATAAGTTGGTTATGAGGCCCAATCATCCCGAAGCTTCTAACATACTTAGCTCCTCCAATATTCTTCAGTTGCTTCTCATACAGATTTAAAAGAAATCTCAGACGCTTATCTGAATCACCGATGTCACAAGCTTGCTTCCATTCTTCAGATGCAAACAATTCATTCAAAACAGGCGCACGCAACTCGTCCAAGAAACGTTTCACAAATCCAGCCATAAACGTGATCAACACTTCACAACTGTCATAGCTCATCATTCGCCCAATTAGTTTCATAGGAAAACCTGAAAAACCAAAGGGATCCAAGAAAGCGAATGTTGGAGCAAGCTTTGCCTCTCGCTTTTCAAGTTCACCTAATACTTGTTCAAGGGTTGGGGCAAATTCTGCACCTTGGACACGGTATGTTATATTCTTCGAAAGATTTGGAAAGCGTTTCTTAAGAACTTCGGTGAGCATCTTAGCGCGATTCGGGTCCTTCTCGATGAAAAAGAACACTATTTCCTTGAAGCGCATACGCAACGTATGCTCAACAGCTGTCTGTAATGCTATTACTGGAGATCCGTCTTCGCCACCTGAGTAGACACCAGGTCCAGCGAAGCCGTCCAAATAGATTATTCGTCCTGCCCAGCTTGACAGAATCGGGAACCACGCTTTTAGGTAGTTTCCCAAGATTTCGTGCTTGGCTTGAGTATGCGGTTCGATGGGCCACACAGTGGAGGGTTCATTCGACAGACGTTTAACCTCCAAGATAAAGTTGTAGTCAGTGGCTTTTATCCTTACTGATTTTTTGATTCTTTTTCTGCAGATTCTTGGAGTCTATGCTTTTTAGAGAGACAATCCTTTCGCTTCATTCAATAAACCTACATAAGCACCTACGTAGGTACCATTCAACATTTCAACATAAAAACCGTTTCTTCCTTCAAAGAGAATGAGGTTTGTGGTCAAAATCCCATAGGAAGAAACTGACCAGTATATTCGTCTTGGACGTCGGAATCCTGAAGATTTTGAATCAGAGTCTCCACACTATAACGCTCAGGAGGAGGAAGACATCAAGCAATTGTTGGCAAGCTTAAAGGCGAAGATAAGACTAATTTAGCGAAAACTTAATGAACCTTGAAATCCTCCGATGTCTATGGGGTATGCCGGCCAAAGGGCACGGGACCCACCTGAACCCATTCCGAACTCAGAAGTTAAACCGTGCTCCGTTTCCAGTGTTAGTGTGGTCTTCGGCCACGCGAAGCTGGAGAAGCTGGCAACCCCACTCAAAATAAAGTCCGAAACTTAAATTCAAGTATTAACGCAGTAAATTGCTCTGTTTTTACTATCGTTTTCTTCCTAACATGTACCACAAAGAATTTATTGCAATAACGAGGGGAAATACTCAAAACTTATTACTAACCATAATATTGAATGGTTTGAGGACTGAAACCTTCATGATTCCGAACGTCTCGCAGCTCGTTCCAACACAGGACAACCTCATCGGATGGATTCTCCAGATAGCGTGGCTAGCCTTCTTCGTTGTTTTCATGTTTTACGGCCAACGCATCCAAATCTATGTGATGTTGAGGGAGATTGAAGGCTCCCTCAGACGACTCAGATATATAAGAGATGAAGGACGAAAAGACGCCATAACAACCATAAAAGAACTCGGAAAGCCGAAGGAAGACCCAACCGCCAGAGTTGACCAATTCTTAGAGTACATAGCGATACCACCAATGGACATGGACCCATCGGGCATTGTGTGGAAACTTGAGCACATACTGGATGTCAGAGATGTCCGCTTCGAGGACGATGTAAAGCTGATGGCTCCAGAAGCAGACGAAACACAAGTAAAAAATCTAGAGAACACCTTGGAGGCTGCCCTTGCTCTAAACTACATCTACAAGGTTGTCAGACACTTCTACATGCTCGGCAAAAAAACTCTTAGCATATACGTGATTTATCAACTCCAGATGGTGTTACCCCTCGTGATGAGGGAGGCAGAAGCCTTCGCCAGTGCCCTAAAAGCCTTCACTTTTGGTCAACCCATAGGAGATGGAGCCGGCGCACTCGTCGCCGCCAAACTCATGCAGGGACACGAAAAAAGAAAGATAGCTAAAGACGTGGTTGTGGCTACCGTGCCATTTGAAGGACGGAAAGCATATGTTCTGAAGGCGGAAGGACCTGGCGGAAACGTGGGTAAGCCTGGAGAAGCCATAAAACAGATTCTAGAAGAAAACGAAGGAAAAATCACCAACATAGTAGTAATTGACGCCGCACAAAAACTTGAAGGAGAAAAGCCAGGAGATGTTGCGGAAGGTGTTGGTGTCGCAATCGGTGGACCAGGCGTTGAGCAGTTTAAGGTTGAAGAATCAATTCTGAAGTATAAGATACCCATAAACGCTGTTGTGATTAAAGAAGACATTGGAGACGCGGTTTCTCCGTTACGAAAGGAGATATTCGAGGCTGTGAACGCCGCAATTGACAGAATAAAGAGGTTAGTCTTGGAGAGAACGAAGGAAGGGGACAACATTATAATTGCGGGGATAGGAAACACTATAGGAATCGGACAGTAAGGTGAAACAAATGAGTGAAACTGAAGCTCCTAGAAGAATTTCTTCTCTTTTTCTAGCCATAATTGTCATAACCCTTGCTTTGTCGGTTGTCGCCATTTTTTGGGGAGTTGAAGCATACAACAGTGGAGACACTGGAACTGGCAACTCCTCTATGCTAATCGGTGTTTCGGGACTTGCCTTATCGGCTTACATGCTGTTCCAAACAAGAAGAAGAACCCTACAACTGAGTATCAAAATGCAACCCGTAACCACGACTCTCTCATGCCAGAAGTGCGGGTTCAAGAATCTACGAGACTTTCAAAGAGGAGACTTCATATTCAAAGAAGCTGAAGAGTGCCCCAAATGCAAGGAGAAGATGCAAATTAGCTCAATCTACAGAGAAGCCGAAGAGAAAGAATAGGTTAAGTCAGCACTACGCAACCATCTTCTACTATCAAAACAGTGTGCTCAGCCTGAGCAACTGGCTTTCGACTCGCCTCAACAAAAACTGGATACGACATCAAACTCTTTGAAGAAAGAAGTTCTGAGAATGCCGTTTTGTAATGGCTTTGGGGTATACATCTTTGAAGCCACCGTTCTGTGAATGGAAGAGTGTGAAAATTCTTTTGGATGTAGAGAGAAAGGCGTCTAGCGTATTGATCACTCAGAGACTTCTGTTTCATGAAACGGAAGATGTACGTTTCGGGTTCGCTGTTCACTCTACCCACTGCATCAGCAACCGTCACGAAGGGCTCGACGGCATAGATTTCTCCCAAGTTTATTTTGGAGAAAGAGAAGTGAGAGACGTTCGGAAGTGATCTTCCAGTGTGCACCAAGTAACGTCCCACCTGATGACCTGTGAGGTTGGATATAGGTTTGAACCCTCGGCTCCTAATAGTTTTCTCAATTATTGAACCAAACTGCGATACAGACAGCCCGGGACGAAGTATTTCGGTGGCTTTTTCAAGGGCTTCTTCGGCGGCGTGCACAAGACTGGTATATTCAGGATTGAAACATATGGTTACGGCGGTGTCGGCGATATAGCCATCGATGTGCACGCCAATGTCCACTTTGACGATGGAATTTTCTGGAATTAGTCGCTTGTCTTGAAGTGGAGAAGTATAGTGCGCTGTGATTTCGTTAACGGATACATTGCATGGGAAGGCTGGTTTTCCACCTTTCTTCTCGATCATGGACTCAACTCTTTCGCATAAGTCTATGATGGGCATGCCTTCTCTAACGAATCCTCTCGTCTCGTTGCGGACTTCAGAGGCAATTTTTCCTGCCTTTCGATATTTTAGTAGAACTTCTTCTGGGATGGTCATTGTGACACACAGATTGTTTTAAATGGAGGCTGGTTAAAAAAGTTTAGAGAGAAAGGTGGTTTCATTAAAGCCAAAGAAACCTATCAGTTCTAAGCCTTATCTTGACTTTCCAGTTGAGGACTTACAATTTCAGGAGCGAGGGTTGCGAAGTCGTCTCCACCCATGTGATAGATGGGTTTCACCTTGTTGAGGTCATAGATTTTGTCGAAAACTCCTTCGTTCACGTAGGCTGTTAATACTTCTCCAACTACTATTATGTGGTCTCCTGCGGTTATTTTTTTGTATAACTTGCACTCGAGATGAGCGACGCATTCTTTTATGATAGGTGGCTTCACAATTCTGGCGGGTAAAGGAGTTAGACCAGTTTCTTTAAACTTGTCGTGCTGTTTTCCACTTCTTCTTCCACAGAACAAGGTTTCTTTGACAAGGTCCATTGTTGGAACGTTGATTACGAACTCCTTTGTCGCTTTGATCATCTTGTAGGAGTGTCTTGTTGGGCGGATGCTCAGGGCGAGGAGTAGTGGTTCCGCTGATACGGGCATACACCAAGCCAGAGTTATGATATTCGCCTTCCCTCTTTTGTTCATACAACTCAATAAAATGGTGTGTTCTGGGTGTAACAGCCGATAGGCTTGCGTCAAATCGACATCAAACTTTTTAACCTCCAACCAAACCCACCTACTTAATGGCTTCTACTTACACTTCTTCGAAATTTATTAAGTTTCTGAAAAAGTGACACTAAACCTGTTATGCGTGCTTTTCCTATTTTTATATTAAGCGGGTTTGTAACCTAACGTATGTAATTGCCTTGGATTTCTGCATTTCAAACTCTCTTCAGTATTCTTCAAACAGCTTTGGTGTTTCGTATCCGGGCATGAACCACGTAAACATGAGAGTAAAGGTTTCAAACGTTTCAGAGTCTAGGCAAATCACTACAGGAGCGGGTGTTGAACACGAAATAGTAAAGGCGGAAGTGCAAGATGAAACTGGCTCACTAACTCTGGTTTTGTGGGATGACAAAATTACCCCATAAAAGTCGGAGACACCTTAGAAGTCAAGAATGGTTTTGTGTCTTCCTTTAAGGGAGATTGGAGAATAAACATAGGAAAATATGGCAACGTAATGAAGCTATAATCTGAATGTTCTTTAGCCCATTAGCCCTGACATCACCAAAACTATAGACATAATTACTTGAGTTATTATTCCTCCAGCGATCAAACCCGAAGCAGCCAGCATACCCTTCTCCCTAAAAAACTCCTTTCCATATTTTCTGTCGGTGTACAGGCGGACAATGCCTCCAATTCCAAAGGGTATACCATAAAAGGGTGGCAACAACATTCCCAAAGCCAACCCAATGAAAGACACTGAAGTGAAAGATTCAAGCAATGCACCGATAACGCCGCCTCCTAAGAAAGTCACTGGATCAAGGATTCCTGTGATGCTCCTTTCCGCAAACATCTGGCAAATGAGCCTGTTTTGAACAAAACCTATACACGGCATCAGTGGCGTGCCAAAACCTACAGTTCTCCACATCACGAGGATGAAGACCACGCTAGAGGCAAATGATGGTAGCCAACCAATCAATATCGCTTTCACTATGCTTCTCAGATCGATGTTTAGTAAATCCTTTATTTTGGCATACCCAACTACACTACTTCCTATGAATGGGTCTGATCTTCCAGGTTGAGCAAGATATCCAGTATAACCCTTGTATCCAGCAGCGAAAAGTGGCACCATGTAAAAGATGATACTCTGAATGCCCGTTGACATTCCAGCCTCGCCTGCCATTTTTGTGATAATGACGAAGTCAAAGAAACTGGCTGCTATTAGGAAAAATAAGGCAAAGACCATCGAAACAACGGCTGGGAATGGATAAAGAAAGTTGATATGATAGGTAAAGGCGATTATTGACGCTGCTGTGCCAATAAACCCGGTGAGGAGCCATTTATTTGTGATAAGAGAACGTAAGAAAAACCTGAACAGTTCCCCATATCCCAAAGTCGAACCTTTTTGTTCTTGAATGCCACCTGAGTTAGCTGGAGCTCTCTTAAATCTCGCCCGCATCACCCCCACCACTGAAAGAAATATTCCCGCCATTAACATCATGCCGACTCCTGGGGACATCATAAACTTGTAGAGGAGATCCATGTACAGTTGCATAGAATCAGGATGATAGCTAACAATTCCTTGATTCACTAATATAGGTGAAATTATCACATAACTCGCTAAACTGCCGATTAGAATGCTCAAGGAAACTCGAGCGCCGATGAAATATCCTAAAGCAATGAAAGCGACGTTCAACGCCAAGCCAAAGAGAAAACCTTGTGGAAGGTAAGGACTGAAGTCAACTATCGTTGTCTCTATGCCAAAAATCTTCACCACGAACTGCACAAACGTAATAGCAAACCCTGCGACCATAAAAAGGGTTAGAAAACGAATAGGTCCCCTTCCCTTGAAACATGAATCAACAATTACAGCCTGCATAGAGAATTGAGGAAACATCATCCGTTCACTCTTAACAAACACACGGTAGGTACCATAGCCCAAAATCATACCTAACAGACCACTTGTAGCCATCAGAAAGAGCATGACCAAAATTGGAGACACCCACTCACCAGAAAAAATAACTCTGTCTCGGATTACTTGTCCTTGGGGCACCAGCCACTCTGGTAGCCCGTTATTAGGCACAACTTCTTGTAGATAAATCAGAAAACCGAACGAAAAGGCTGCGCTCAAGCTCGACCCAGCCAACACCCATGCTAAGGCAATCTCACGTCTGTTGGAGCCACCAAGAACCCTGTGAAAAAGCACGTAGGCGAGAAGAATCGTAACCACACCGAATCCCAAGCCCATTCCAAAATTAATGTTCAGGTAAGAGTTGACGAGAGTGAAAAGAGCCGCTAATACACAGCCTAAAATAACTGCTCGAACTGAAAGCCCATCGCCTTTCTCTTGCCCTAACCCTTCTATTTCTTGCAAAGTTCTCACCCTGAAAATATCATTGATTGATCACTCTAGTTAACGGTTCTCTGAAAAAGTGACCATGTTTGGGCACTATGAAGGTTGTTGAGGCAATTCGTCAACTCTAACTGGGGGCTTCGCATAAAAAACTCCACTCTCAGACTCCAGACTCTCAGTAAACCGTACTTCGCCTTGTATACGACAGCCCGACTCAACACGTATTCTCTGCCCATAAAGATTTCTGGCTTGAGCCTTCTCCTCCATAGATATTTCGCCAGCACACACATCCTCAACTTGCGCTCTCTCACCGATCAAAACCTTGTTGGCACATATCGGTCCAGTCACTCTGCCTCGCCTGCCAATCTCTACGTATGCGGCGTTAACACCGGCAACCGTTTCTATCGAACCGCCCACCGAAACCTCATCCTTAGCAGTGATCTCGTTGGCTTGGAGGCTACCGCCAACATCAATAGTCTGAGCGGTTAAGACATCCTTTACCTCAACTCTTCCGCCCACATCAAGTTCACCTAAAAGTCGCATTGACGCCCCAACATACACCTTTCCGCCAACATCTATGCTTTCTCCTTCAGCCGAGCCCGAGATATCTATGACGCCACCAACATCGATATTTCTAAATTTTAAATCTCCATCAACCCTGCACGAGCCGCCTACATCTATGTCGCCGCCTTTGTTTTTGCCAGTCAACCTCACGATGCCTCCTACGTCTATAGAATCGAACTCCAAGGAATCCTTCGACTCAAAGGAGCCTCCAACATCAATCTTTCCTGCGTGCCCTCCGTGTAACGTTACTGTGCCTCCAACATCGATTTTTTCTACTCCAACTTTAGATTCTATGGTAACAGAACCACCTACGTCGATTTCTTCTGCTTTCACCTCGCCAATTCCCCTGTAACTTCCTCCAACATCAATCGTCTCAACCTTTGTGTTGCCCCTTACTTCGAGGCTACCTCCAACATCCACATCTTCAGTTTCCAAGTCTCCGCCCACCACCAAACTCCTGTCTACATCAACATTTTTAGCGCTTAGCCTTCCCTCCACGTTAAGACGACCATGTTGAACCTCTACGTAACTTTTAACCTCAAGATCACCGCGAACTACTACATCTCCATGCTCTCCTTCAAAGTCCTCCGCTACCAAGTTGCATTCAAACGTGCAGTTTCCACCGCATCTGATCGTGCCTGAAACATTTACCTTCGGAGGGACGCCTTCCCCTTTTATGGTCACATCCCTGCCAACGGCGAGGTCACCGTCAACGAAGCCCAGAGTGACTGTAGATTCGGATTGAACCTTTACACCTTCAGACATATGGGTCACGCTAAACCTGTTTACGCATGCCTCTCTTAATTTTTATACTAAGCGGGTTTGTAGCCTGATGTGCGTAATTGCCTTGGATTTCTGCATTTCAAACTCTCTTCGGTGTTCTTCAAACAGCTTTGGTGTTTGGTATCTGGAAAAAACAGTTGCCGGCTCAGAACATGATACCCTGCGACGTAGATTCCAGATTATGCCGAACAATCCTTGTGTTAAGGAAGACTCTTTTGCGTCACTCTTTTTCCAACCTGCTTCACGATTTATCCAACCTACCAATCTTACCACCTCGTTTTGTTCTGTAAAAGACTTAAGGCTTGGAGAGGCTTTAAAAGGCGACGCACACTTTGAGATTACATTTTGTAGTCACATTTTGTGACTGTTACAGTTCTTCGGACAACGCCGCGAACATCTTTCTCATCTTTCTAAACGTTTCTAAATATTCTAAACCACGCTTGGTAATGCTGTATCTTGTGGAATTGTCTATTCTTTCTTCTTTTACGAATCCACGGGATGCTAGAAATTGAAGGAATCTCTTGGTTCGGTCAACGGGAAGATTGGCACCATAGGACGCTTTTGTTATGGGGCAAGACTTTCTTTTCATAACGATCCATAAAAGGTCAGCGTAAATCTCGTATCTGGTTCTTCTTTCCAAGATGCTCGCCACTCCTTTAGAAACCTATAATGTAAGTAAGAGATAGTAGTTTTGTTTTTCTTCCAAAAAGGAAAACACTCAACTGAGCATTAAACCTGAATCCAGAATCCATATTCCCCATTCATAAGTTAGTTAAATGCCAACACCCAAAGCCATCCCAACAGAGATGAAAAACATGTTAGAGGTAGTTAACTTAACTCCTACCCGACGCAAACAACTTCAGACAAAAATAATAAGCACATTTAAAGAAGAAATGCACGTCCTCAACCAAGAACTTCAACAAATCCTTGCTGAAGACCTAGTCACAGCCTTCCAAAACCGCCTAAAAACATTCATCAAAATCCAGCAGAAACGCACCGTGAAACATTAGTTCTAATCCATAAATCATTTATATGAAAACCACAAAAGCTAGGAGACAAGAGGATCATGCCGATGCGCAGATCGAAATTAGAAATGTACATTGATATTATGAAGGTTTTAGCCAGGAAAGGTCCTCTAAAACTAACCCACATTATGTATAAGGCAAATGTTAACTGTAGCGTCTTAAAAGAGTATTTGGACTTCCTCATAAAACAAAACCTTGTCGAAGAGCAGCATGTTGGCAAAAAAAGAGTTGTTTATGCCATCACTGAACGTGGTCTAACAGTTCTTAAGTACTTCCGTGAGTTACGAAGAGTTCTACCAATCATTGAAGAGGCAAACACGGAAATCCCACCCACCCTTTACTAACTATCAAACTCTGCACGTGCGTGAATCCCACTATTGTCTTGCTCTTTTTTGAAATATGGAGTTAGGTGTCGTAAGACTTAATAGACCGTACATTCTACTCTCTTCTGTAGACACGTTATACAATTGGAGAAAACTCATGACCGCCTACAGAAGACCACAAAAAAGCCCGATACCGGTATTAGAGAGAATCAGAGAGAGCCTCGATAGATTAAATGAAAAAATGGATGTGGTTATTGAGATACAGAGGCATGGTCAGAGGAATAGTCAGTCGATACCCGATGTCTTGGACGTCATGACCCTGTTGTCTTTGCCTGATCACCTGAGGAAAACGGCTGTGACTCTTTGTAAAGTTGGTCAAGCAACAGCCGACGAGATTGCCAAACAGACGAAGAGAGCAAGGGCTGTTGAAAGCGGCTACCTGAATCAGTTAGTGTTGATGGGTTACGTGAAAAAAGAGAGAAGAGGCCGTAAAGCCTACTTCTACGTTGAAAAAGAGAGCTGAGGTGATAAACAATGGGAAACATTATAGCGCTTCACTCTTACAAGGGCGGAACGGGGAAGACACTACTTTCGATTAATTTGGCAGCAACATACGCGAAAAGGAATAGAAACATTTGTTTGCTGGATTTAGATTTTCGAGCCCCTAGTCTTCACGCTGCCTTTAAGGCTGAGGGAAACGGATATTGGCTTAATGATTATCTGAATGGCACTTGTGACATAAAGAAGGTGCTAGTTGAACTTAATCCCTTGCATAAGGAAAGTGGAAGACTTTTTGTTGGTTTAGCGAATCCGACTACCGAGGCTATTCGAGAGATGTCTGCGAGGGACAGAAAGTGGGAGATGAGGGCCTTGGGTCGGCTATTGTCCCTTAAGACATCACTTTTCAATGAAATGCATTTGGACCACATTGTTTTTGACACGAGTCCTGGCCTTCAGTATTCCTCTATAAACGCTATAGTCAGCGCCGATGTGGTGCTCGTGATATCAAGTTTGGATGCGTCGGACATAAACGGAACCCAAAGAATGACCCAGGAACTCTACGATCTCTTCGAGAAGAAAACGGGGATTATCATTAACAAGGTGCCGGCTGGGACATTGTCAACGATAAGCAAAAAAGAAGAACTGTTGGAAAAACTTAGGTCTGTACACAATCTTCCAATCATAGATGCCATCCCATGCTTCTGTGACATACTTGAAGCAGGAGGAACATACATATTCGCAGAAGAAAAGCCAGAGCACACATTCACGAAGATCCTAAATCAAATAGCCACAAAAATCGAGAAATTCTAAACTTTCTTCGGTTGTACACCCAAAAAATACGTTTTAAAGCTGTGGAAAACTAGGTTCTTCTAATCCGTGAGAGAATAAATTAGTTTCTCTTCATCATCATCTTCATCGTTAAGAATGCCGTTCTCCATGCTCATTGGACAAGCGTAAAAAACAGTGAACTAGATTATTTCTCATGCTTCATTTTAACTTTCTTTACGTCTTCCAGATACTTTTGGAGACGCCTCTTCTCTATCTCTTTTTCAGATAATGTTTCAGGAGCATACAACAGAGGTAACACTGCCAAGAAAAGGAAGAAACTTGCCAATGAAAAGGCCGCAGAAATTGCGACTAGCTTAGCGTATGGCGGAAATAATATTAGTAGATAGCTGGAAGTGAGAAATGGCAATACACCAGTCAGGTAGTATTTTTCCTTAACTCTGTTTCCAGCGAGTTCTGCCCATATAACTAGGTAGAACATCAAGGCAAAGATTCCCCATGCACCCCCGTCTAAGATGATGTAAATATACCAAGAAAGAATGTTGTACGGAAAAAGTCCTAGTACAGCATATCCAATACCCAACATTAAGAAACCAAAGATAATTACTCGCTTTCGACCAATTGAATCTGCGACCCAGCCCCATATTAATGCGGTAACACCGCCAATTCCGAATTCTGCAATAGGAACCAAATATGCAATGTCAGTTCCAAAATGAATGTTCGTTATGGGTATTTCAAGAAAATTTATTAGACAAAACATGGTCCAAGAGATGAGATACAAAAGGAAAGATTTGTCAATCAAAATCGATTTGTAGGAAACATCTACCATATCCTTTTTGCGAATTTGGTCCGGTTTGAGAAGAAGGAACAGAACCGCGCCAACACCTCGCCATACCGCAAAAACTAATACACTAACAGTGAATGACAAAAGGCCAGCAACCAGACCAAGCATAAGCATACAGATACCCGATGCAAACCAGACAATCCCTCCAAGTCGTCCTCTACTTTCTCCAGTGCTAAAATCTCCGAAGTATGCTAGGCACGAAGGAAACCCCAGTCCCAAAGCCCCTCCTAAAAAAAACGGCATCAGCCAAATGTATGTTATCTCTTTTGTCTCCACCATAACCAACAACGCAGAAACCACAGCGCCGATGATCATCCACAGGCATAAGAGAAGATCTCGGCTTCGAAATCTCTTCGCTAGAGAGGCGCCTGCCACTGCAAATCCTATAACTGCAGCATAGTGAACGCCAAAGCTCGCTAAAAGCGTAGTGGGATCTATTTGAAATCCTCTCAAGGTATTTTCAAAAAAAACGTACAGTGGAAAATACCAAGAGAACGCATTCGCAACTAGCACTAAGACGGCTAGAAAATCTCTTCTTGCAAGGCTCTTATTGAAAATGCTTGTTAAAGCCATTTGTACAGCTCAGCTTTTCCATTATACATCAACGAAATAAAATATTTGCTAAACGAAATGCCACTAGGTTAGAGTCGCTAGAAAGAAGTGTATTTGTGTTCAACAAAGCTTTTTAAGGACTTGTTGCACAAGGGTACAATTGCGTGAGAAATCATGAAGAACAACAAAAGGAAGAAACCAATAAGAATATATGGATTTTAGGTTTCCTCTATATCTTCTAACATTCCCTTTATTAGATTTTCCATTAGTAACCTAATTGTATTTCGCTTAAGACGCGAAATGCCTTTTAGGGCCTCTCCCGCCCACCCTTGAAATCTTTTTACGAATATTTTTACTTCTTCTGCTTCAAAAACAAGATCAACTATTCTTTCAACATCCTTCTTAGAGAGCTCTTGCTTCGAAAGAAGTGTCAATATAGGTTTTTTGATCAGCGGCTCTTTAAGAGCATAAAGTATTGGCAATGGTAGACACTCATTTTTCATTCGGTTTTGAAGTTCTTCAGGTTCGAATACATCAATAAAATCTTCTCTAACACCCATGAGAACCCCGAGTGTTCTACCATAATTGCCTAATAGCTTGACATCCTCTTTTTTTCCATCTCCAATGATTGCGCCGATCTGCATATGAGCCTCCAAAGTTGAAGCTTTCTTTTCAAAAATCCGTAAGCATTCCTCCGCGGAAACGTCTACATCGCCTCTCAAAGAAGCTTCGAGAGCCTCAGCGTCTCCCAACTCAAAAAATCGAGTGGTAATTATGTTCCAGATATCATTCATTATTTCTGTGGGGAATTGCTTCTCCAATTTGCGGAGAAGTGAAAAAGCTTTCATTAGGAAGGCGTCGCCTACAAGAAGAGCGATGTCTTTGCTAAATTTACCCACCACTGTTAGTTTTCCATATTTTGTCTTGGACTCATCGATTATATCGTCGTGCATGTCAAAAGCTGCGGAAAGCAACAACATAATAACTTGCATTGGAATTGCTTCTTCTGGGTTTCCGCCCACCGCTTCACAGGCGATTGAAATTAATCCAGGATGCACGTAATCGTTCCAGTTTTCTGTATAGTGTTTAAGTGCCTCGTTTATCTCTTCACATTCTACTGTTATACCCAGAATTGTTTCTTTCGCTATCTCAAGGGATTTCACGCTCCTCTCCTGAAGATTTCTTATCACTTTTTCAATGATCTTATCACCTTCTGAAGGCTTGTGTGCTCCTTCCAGAGTTGTCAATTTGAGTTTCACATTCCTTCCTTGTCTCTTGGGTGTGCGGTTTCTAGCTGTTGTTTTAGAACGTTGTAATAGGATTGTATGAGTTGGTTTCCCTTTGGTGTAATCTCATAGATCTTTCTTATTCTTCCTTTTTGGACTTCCTTTTTGCTTTGGAGAAAGCCCTTTGTCTCTAGTGAGTTGAGGAGTGGGTATAGGGCGCCGTGTCTTATCTTGATCCCATATTTATCTTCTATTTTTTTGAGGATCGAGTAGCCCCACATGGGCTCGGTTTGGATGAGCCTAAGTATTTGAATATCGAGGAGATTTCTGACTATGCGTTGAACAATTTCCTTTTCGAAGTTTTCGGTCAATCTTTCACGTTCCGCCACTTCATTTTAAGGTTTTTCTGCTGTTTTAGGTTTAAGATTTTGCTTGCTTTTTCTGTCTTATGTATGCTTTCGTATGTCTTGATTATGCATAAACCCTTATATTGCCGTTTCAAGATAGAGATACTCGATATGTCTAAGAATGGACATATCGTACACGCGTATAACACCTAAACTGTTGAACAAAAAGACAGAAGGAGTAAAAGATGGAGCAAAAACTACGGGATGTAGAAGTCAAATTGATGAGGGGACTCCTCGACCTAGTGATCCTCCAGTTCTTAAGAGCCCACCCCATGCACGGCTACCAAATCATCACCAAAATCCGAAAGAACTTCGGAGTCTATTTTGGGCCGAGCACGATTTATCCTCTGCTCAACATTCTTGAAGAGAAAGGCTTTATCAAGAGTCAATGGGACTTGAGCAACGAGAGACCAAGAAAGGTTTACGACCTAACCCGTGAAGGCGAAGACCTGTTATGCTATACCGAGACTTCTCTGAATCACATTTGTCGAAAATTGGCGACGATCGGCCTAGACAGAATCGTAATCAACGGGGTTCTTTCGAACTCCCTGACTACCATGAGGACCTCCGAGAAACGCTGAATCTCCAATAGAAGCAGCCACAGATGAGCCATTTCTTTCTTCTTTCTACCCGTTAAGTGCATTTCCTACGGAATAAAGACTCCCTTCGCTGTTAGTTGGCACAAATCACCACTCTTGTAATCAGAGAAACCATAGTCGCCATCTGTAAGGCTATAAGTGGTTAAATCTTACATTGCATCACAAATAAGAAATTGTACGCTCGGTGAATCAAATGACGATCAGAATGGAAGCGGACACACTCGTACAAAATTGCACCATTCTTCCTGTAACCGACAAAAGGATCATAAAAGACGGCGTAATTGCCATAAAAGACAGCAAAATAGCCTATGTTGGAGAAAAAGCAACAGCACCAAAGATAGCCGCCGAAAAAATCATAGACGCTCAAGGGAAGGTTGCGATGCCTGGCTTAATCAACTGTCATACTCACTTAGCCATGACACTGTTCCGTGGAGTCGCAGAAGATCAACCATTAAACACGTGGCTAACCGAAAAAATATGGCCGCTAGAAGCAAAACTTCAACCCAAAGATGTCCATAACGGCGCATTACTAGGCTGCCTCGAAATGATAAAAACCGGCACGACAACATTTGCAGACATGTATTACCACGAGGATCAAGTCGCAAAAGCTGTAGAAAAAGCTGGTCTAAGAGCGGTCTTGACGCAGGGAACAATTGAAATGGGTGACCCAAAAATAGGAGAGAAAACACTGAAGAACAGCATCAATTTCGCCACCAAATACAATGGATACGCTGATGGAAGGATAACAACTCGCCTAGGTCCCCACGCAGTCTACACATGCAGCCCAGAACTTCTAACAAAAGTCCGTGACGCAACCTCCAAACTCAACTTAGGTATCCACATTCACTTAGCTGAATCAAAAGAAATGACAGAACAAACGAGACAAAAGTACAGTTTTACAGAGGTCGAACTCTTGGAGAAAATTGGTTTTTTAGGACCAGATGTTCTTGCTGCCCACTGCATACACCTCACCAAAAAAGAAATGATGGTGCTGGCTACTGATAATGTTAAAGTCGCTTACAACCCAGTTGCCAACATGAAACTCGCCCAGGGCATAGCAAAAGTCAAAGACCTAAGAGACTTAGGCTTGACTGTGGGCTTAGGTACCGATGGACCAGCCAGCAACAACACCCTCGACATGTTCGAAACCATGAAGATCGCGACTTTGCTTCAGAAACTCACCTATCGGAATCCCACTCTCCTGTCGGCTTACGAGGTTTTAAGAATGGCGACCATAGAAGGGGCAAGAGCCGTGGGAATCGAGAAAAATACTGGTTCGCTCGAGGTGGGTAAAAGAGCCGACATAATCCTGATCGATATTTCAAAGCCCCACCTAAAACCCATGCATGATATTTATGCGAACATTGTTTACTCCACACATGGAAGCGACGTGGACACAGTTATCGTTGATGGAAAGATCTTGATGGAGAAACAGCAGGTGAAGACCTTGGACGAAAATGCCGTGATGAAAGTAGCAGAAAAAACCGCTTGGAATTTGCTGTCAAGGTAAATCTTATTTAGCCGTCTCGTTATTGTATCTGCCTCAACACAAGAGCAGAAGTGCCGAAATGCCACCGATAATTCGAATCGAGAACCTCACAAAAAAATTCGGAAACCTAGTCGCAGTTGACCACCTAAACCTAGGCATTGAAGAGGGCGAAGTCCTTGGGCTCTTAGGACCAAACGGTGCAGGCAAAACAACTGTGGTCCTTATGCTCGCAACAGTCATTAGACCCACAGAGGGCACTGCTACCGTAGGCGAGTACGATATAAGAAAAAATCCGGACAAAGTGCGTGGGCTTCTTGGCATTTGTTTCCAAGAGCCTAAACTGTTGTGGGTCAGCACTCCATGGGATGTACTGAACTGGCATGCTAAGGTCTGTGGATTATCAACCAAAGAGCGGAAAAGAAGGGTCAAGGAAGTATTAGAGGCGGTAGATATGTGGGAGCCTAGGCGCAAGAGCGTTCATGCGCTTTCAGGCGGCATGCGGAAAAGGGTCGAAATAGCTAAGGTTCTGATTCAAAGACCAAGGATTGCATTCGTTGACGAGCCGACTGCACAAATCGACATAGTAGGCAAACACAAAATATGGAACATGCTTCTCGAACTCCGTGAGGAAGGAAGCACCATCATTCTTGCCACAAACGAGCTTTACGAGGCTGATCAGCTTTCAGACCGTGTTGGAATAATGCACAAAGGCAAATTACTTGTGTGCGATACCCCAAAGAAGTTAAAGGACAGCATTCTGGGTGGCGATATTATTGATATTCAACTTGAAAAAGACGCTCCGGCGAAAATTGTCGAAGAGCTTAAAGGTTTCAGGGAAGTTGTAAATGTTTTGCAAGTTAAACCGTCCACCATGCGCCTTAATTTAAACCAAGTTGAAGAGGTTGTTCCGCGAATAATGAATTTGTTCATGAAGAAAGATGTGTCAATCACTTCCATACACATGAGTGAACCTAGCCTTGATGATGTATTCGCGCACTACACAGGTCTGACTATCGAAGAAGCACAGAAAGAGAGGAGCGAACCCTAAACGAACAAGCTTCTTTTGGTGGTTGAAAGAGACATACGCCTATTCTTTCAGTACAAGTTTTTAATTATTATACGGGCTATCTGGTTTATTTCGCAAATAGTCTTGTTTGGACTCATTGCGTCACGCATGATTAGTACTGAGGCGGTTCAAGATTACTTCCACTATTACGTAGCTGGACTTTCCGTAATGACACTCTACTCAGCCGCCATATTCATCGGATTTGACATTTATGAAGAAGCCGAACATGGCGTCTTCGAGTACTTGCTCAGCTTACCAGTTTCTAGAAGGCAACTGGTGCTGGGCCGATCAATCGGTGGAGGACTCAGATCCTTCATATACGTTGGACCGTTAATAGGCGTATCACTGTACGTTATAGGCTCCGTCAACCCACTCGGCTTCTTGGTTTCCCTATTTGCACTATTCCTATTCTCCTTTGGCGTCTCAGGCATGAGCATCACCATAGCTGTAACGATAAAATCCAGCGACCGCTTCGACATATTAATGGGCGTTCTAGACGCCTTGGTCGTGCGTTTGAGTACAGCCATGTATCCGCAGACAGTCGTGCAAGCGGCCAACCCTCTCTACGGGGGAGTTGCAAGTTTCAACCCTGTCACGTATGCTGCAGACCTGTTTCGATGGGGCACAGGCTTAGAAGCCATAATAACTTTGGACAACCCGTTAATGCCGTTGCTCGGCATAATCGCGTTCTTCGCGTTCTTCACTTTTGTGGGCGTAATAATCTACGAGAGGCGCATAGAAGGGGGAGGCTGGCAATAGTGAAGGCAGTTCTTCACATTGTTGAACACGACTTTAGAAACTTCTTCAGGTACAAGTGGTGGCTTGTAGGCTTGGTCAGCATGAACTTAGCTGACCTTTTCATAATGGCCGTAGTTTACAACAACATGCTAAGCACTGTCATAAGGGATCAAATTAAGGATTACTTCAATTTTTTTGCGCCCGGACTTACCGTTACAGGCTTGTTTGCTTCTGCTTTCATGATCGGTCGCGAGGTAAATATGGAGCGTCGAAGGGAAGTGCATCACTACATGCTGAGCCTGCCAATGACGAGGATGGAGTTAGCGATTGGACGTGTGCTTTCAGGCGGACTACGCGGCATGGTTTACATGTCGCCCCTCTTGCTAACGTGTTTCGCCTTTCTGGGGTTCCCAACGGTGTGGCAGTTCTTGATAATCTTGGTAGTTCTGTTTTTCTTAGCCATCGGCATCTCTGGCTTAAGCATCGCCATCGCAGTTTCTACGTCAAGTCTTGAAAAATTCATAACGGCAAGAGGCTTGGTTTACTACACGCTGTTCTTCTGCAGTAGCGTCTTTTATCCGCTTTCTTTGATTCAAGGTCTGGGGCAAGAAGGTAAATTTCCAATGGCGTTGGTGACTCTAGCCGAGGTTAACCCCTTAAGCAATGGAGCAGACCTCATTCGCTCTTTTCTACTCGATAATCCTTCTTTTTCCTTGAACATGATCCTTAATGTTTTAGTTTTCTCGACAATCTTCACGCTTAGCGCAGCTTTCGCTTACATCAAAATAATCCAACAGTAGGTTTCTCCAACCTTTTCGGGGTTAAATTTATGAATGTGAACCTATCTTTTCTCCTTTCGCCTTAACAAGTTTGGTTTGAAGGTTACTCAATGGATGAAGTGAAGAGCATCTTTGAGCCGCATAACGTCGTCTTAATAGGTTCAAGTGTGATTCGGGAAAAAGTCGGCATGACTTCCCCACAACTCTTCAGAGACATCATATACAACATGAAGAAATTCTTCTGCGGAAACACCTACGTTTTAGATGTGGAGGGGAAAGCTGGCTATAATCGCTTAAATGACCTGCCTAAGGTCTGTGAGCTTGCGGTTGTAATGCTCCCGCCAGAGCAGTCGCTGGTTCAGGCGAAGGAATGTGCGAAGAGAGGCGTCAAAGCGCTTGTCATGATTACTGGGGGATACGATGATGAACAGCGTCAACAGTTGCTTAAACTCAAAAGAGAGTATGGCATTCGTATACTAGGTCCAAACACGATAATGGGGGTCATAAACACAGCAAACGGGTTGAACACAACCTTTGAAAGAGACTTAATGCCAAAAAGAGGCAACATCTCAGTTGTATCTCAGAGTGGAGGAGTCGGCGCCTGCCTTCTTGACTGGGCATGCTTTTACAAGATTGGCATGAGCAAGTTTGCCTTTATGGGAGACAAAATCGACGTTAACGACATCGACTTACTAAAATACTTCAACGAAGACCATGAAACTGAGGTAATATGCCTTTACATGGAAGGTATTGAAAATGGACAAGAATTCATACAAGTGGCTAAAAAAGTTGCCGAGGAGAAACCCATTTTAGTTCTCAAAGGCGGAGTGACAAAGGAAGCAGCTCGAAGAGCCCTATCTCATACAGCATCCATAGCGGGATCAGACATTATATTTGATGCTGCGATAAAGAAAGCTGGAATCATTCGGGTAGAGGATGGCGAAGAACTAATCAGTTCTGCGGTCGCTTTGGCACAACAGCCTCCTTTACGGGGGGATAACATAGCAATAGTAAGCAATGTGGGTGGACCCGCCATACTTGCTGCGGACGCGATAGTCAGAGATGGGCTAAAACTCGCGGTTCTCTCAGAAAAAACCAAAAAAGAAATTGAGAGGCGATATCCAGGGATAGAAGCGGTTAATCCCATTGACTTGATTGCGGATGCGAGGGCTGAGAGATACTCGGTTGTGTTAGATTTAGTCTTGTCAGACCCCAACGTTGATGGAGTTATGGTTATAAACATGTTGAAATCATGCTTTTTCGAACCAGAAGATGCATTGGCAATCGCTAAAACTGTTAAGAAGTATGCTGAGAAACCAGTGGTGGATGTAGCCGCAGGCGGAGAAGACTTCGCACTTGTTCATAAAAAATTGCAGAACACCAATGTCCCTGTCTATAATCTACCTGAAAAAGCTGCCAAGGCACTAAAATCCCTAAGAAAATATCATAAACTTTGAACGTTTGGCGAAACGGAATAAAAAAAAGAGGAATCGGGAAGGTTAAGTGGGGGGCATCATTCCCATTAAAGCACTCATGATTGCGGCGAAGGCGATAGCCCAGATGATTGCTGGGATTATGATTGCTCCTATTATGTAGGCGAGGGCAGCTCTTCCAGTGGAAAGTTCGTGTAGTTGTCGAATACCTATGATCTGGACAACCAGAGTCCAGATGGCAAATATTATTCCTATGAATGGAATCCATCCAAGTAGAAGCGACGGGGTGCTGCCGTAAGCCATAGCCTTTATTGTTTGCCCAATTCCTTTTCTTCCTCCGCAGAGGTAGACCCAGATGTGCATCCATAGGCTGCCAATAAGTATGCCAATCAATCCGCCTACAAGAACCCCTATCAACATCCCTATAACCATTATAGCCATCACACCACCGAAAATTACCGAGACATCAACGGGAATAAACGCCCCAAAGAAACCCCAAAGCACGGCAAAAAGAGCCCCAAATATCACAGCCATCAATATTGCAAATATTATGAGCCATTTCGCAAAAAAGCCTATTGATCCACCCCAGCCCTCTTCCTTCACTTTATTGAACGTCTCTGTTGGAGAAAGCAAGAAGCCTTTAGTCTTCTCCCAAAAACTCATTTATATTCCTCTGCAATGGAGTATGAAGTGGAAATGCATTTAAAACTTTTCATGGCTGTTGTGCTTCTCAGCACGCAACATTTCCTGTGCGTCCTCAAAGCGGTTAGGGTTAAGACATTCTTAAATAACTGTGAGGTTTGTTTAAAGAGAGGAAAGGTTTCATGTCTAATCTGATTTTCAGAGCTTTGCTTTCTGGGCTGTGCTGGGAGACAATTGTTCGTGTGTTGAGGTTGCGTGAGCGAGTTAAGGGTATCGGAGATGGAAGAGCTGAGGGCTATCGATACACGATTGTTCAGCGTGGAGATGAAATCCTGATAATTTTGCCCGACTATGAGTCTAGAGAAAAATGCGAAGAAGTAGCGAAGAAAATTCTGTCACAACTTGCGCCGAAATCTGAGATTCAATTGGCAACTATGGGTTATGCCTCATCCCACTGCAATTTTTGTCTGAAGCCAACTCCAATGCCATACCATTGTCATAGATGTGGAGGCTGGTATTGTGAAAGCCATAGACTTCCAGAAAACCACAACTGCCCCGAAGAAGAAGCGGGAAAAGGAAAGATTGCTGAACGACTAAAACCCAAAAAACAGGAAAAGAAAAAGGAAATAATCATAGCGGAGGTTCCATGCGGCTAAACAGAAAAATAACAGGGAACATGGTCCAGATGCCGTGCGAAGACTTCGAGAAAAAGGTCTTAGACATTTGTAAGCGTATTGCTGGTGTTCGAGAGATAATCGCGGCGTGTTTTTATGGATCTCAGGTATATGGATGTGCCAACTATAAGAGTGGTGTAAATGTTCTGCTTGTGCTCAAGGGTTTTGGACTTAGATTAAAAAGTTACAAAAAGCCCTTGAATGAAACACACGTGTTTGTTTTAGCAGTTGATAAGGGTGTCTTCGAAAGCGA
>Ga0315314_1001017_pt1 | contig 26754 bp, 25 predicted proteins | sample TDP9_MG_FD_203631 | JGI IMG/M metagenome (GOLD analysis project Ga0315314, IMG submission 203631) | Freshwater sediment microbial communities from Lake Towuti, South Sulawesi, Indonesia - TDP9 | ecosystem: Environmental > Aquatic > Freshwater > Lake > Sediment | place: Indonesia: South Sulawesi... | reverse complement strand
ATTTTATTATGGTAAGTTGTTCAACATAGTGAGGAGGGATATGGGATTGAAGAAGCAGGTTGTATTGACGGTGGCAGAGTCTAAGCGGCTGATCGCCAAGGGTGTTGCCGCGATGCCTGAGGTTAAAAGGGCGATGAAGGAAGGTATGGTGGTCGTCGGTACAGGCACAACTAATGCGTACGTTCTGGAGGAACTGTGGGGTAGAAGAATCGATAAGAGGAGGTATAGGAGCGGTATAACGACGCCTGACAAGCCAGAGAAGCTTGAGGTTCCTCAAGAAGAGCCGATCCCAGATGTCGTGTTTCGGAAGGGTGAAGTTGTCAAGGAGCTGGACAGGTTCACCGCTGTCAAGGAGATGAAGAAGGGTGATGTCTATCTGAAGGGTGCGAATGCCCTCGACTATGTTGGCCGCATGGCAGGAGTCCTCATCGGAAGCCCTACGGGCGGAACAGTTGGCACTATCATCGGACAAATCGTAGGGAAGAAGATCCACCTCATAGTACCTGTGGGATTAGAGAAACTCGTTTACGAGGACATCAACGAATTGCACAGGCTTGCATCCGAGGAGGATTCTGAGGGACCAAGCCTCTGGCCGCTTGCAGGAACCATCGTCACAGAGATTGAGGCGTTAAAGATATTGACGGGTGTGGAGGCATACCTTCTCGCCGCTGGAGGCGTCGCAGGCGCTGAGGGGGCTGTGAGACTTCTGTTGGAGGGCACAGAGGAGCAAGTTGAAACAGCTATCAAACTAGTTGAAGCGATCAAAGGTGAACCTCGATACCTTTTGTGAAGACAAAAAGCTATAGAGCCGAGTAGTTGCTTCGCTTCGACACCGACTAGACAGGTAAACGCCATGGTTTGTCTTCAGGAGCTTTCATCGTCCAGTGATTCAGCTGAGGTTCTAGGTTCTCCTCAAAGGGTATATAAACCCTCATTCATCAATCTATCAGATACCAGAGAAGGTGATAGTAATGGTTGAGGAAGACTCCTATTTTGCGGTCTTCTGGACTCGTTGGAAGATCTTGGATGTTGTAGAGTTGGAGGAGGTCTTCAGAAAGGAGGGTTTCGCCGTGTCAAGACTGAAGTGGGTTGTGCCAGACCCGTTCTATGATTTCGAGTTAGGAGGACACCTCACTCGCTACGAGATTCGTGTAGTTGCTGATTCGCTTTGTGCGCTTCTATCTTCCGTACGAGCTGTTCTCTTCCAACAAAGACCTCAAACCTTCACCTTGCGAGATGACAAGCTTTATAATACGGTCTCTGAAGTCTATTACCGCTCTCGACGTATGCTGCCGTTCCTGCCGAGTGTAGAAGAAGGCATAAAATGGCGCCTACACCTCTAACCCTGGAAGCTTCGCTCGACCATGTCGTCTAAGGTTTGACCTTCTTAGTGAAATCCTCTACTGCAACCAGAAACTTCTCGACATCTCTATCTGTATGGGCGCTGCTTAGGAACATGTGTGGAAGGCTTGGACTTACATAGGCGATGTTTCTGGACAACATGAACATGTGGAGAGCATTTGCCAACTTCACGTTGTTCCTAGCGACTTCTCGCGCGTTTCTGGGCGTTTCCTTCTGGAAATGAATGGCGAAGACTGAGCCCATTCCCGTGATAGAGGCATCAATATCGTTCCGTCCAAAGACGTCTTCTAGTCCCGATCTGACTTTCTTCCCGAGGCGATCCAAACGCTCGTAGATCTTGCCCTCCCTGAGTATGCTGAGAGTCTCTATGCCTGCAATCGTGCTTATCGGATTTCCGACGAAGGTTCCGCCTTGGAATGAACGCGTTGCGGAGTCTGGATACTTATGGTGGTCGATATGCTCGAAGATATCCCTGCGTCCACACAATCCTCCAATGGGAAAGCCTCCTCCTAGGATCTTTCCCAAAGTAGTGATGTCGGGTGAGATTCCGAAGAGTTCTTGAGCTCCACCTTGGGCGAGCCTGAAACCAGTGATCACTTCATCAAAGATTAAGAGAGTCTTGCTTCCATCACATATCTCTCTGAGGCCCGCCAAGAAGTCAGGCTCTGGTGGAATGAAGCCGCCTGCACCCAAAACGGGTTCCACAATCATAGCAGCCAAGTTATCGGACTTCGCCAGCTTTCGAGCAGCTTCGAGATCGTTGAAAGGTAGGACAAAGGTGTCCTCAAGAGCTTTAGAATCAAGTCCTGCAGACTCTGGAATCGTGAAAGGGGCGTGCACAGCCTTGTGTAGGGTGTCATAGCCGCCGTGCCATCCGCCCTCAAACTTGGCAATCTCCATCCGGCCCGTGTAGGCACGTGCCAGTCGAACAGCATACATGTTGGCTTCAGTTCCAGAGCTAGTGAAACGAACCATTCTGGCGCTGGGCACCATCTCGGCAACCAGCTTGGCGAGCTTCACCTCAAGAGGATGAGCGTAGCCAAGGTGTGTTCCCTGCGTCATCTGCCGTTTCACAACGTTGATAACCCGTCTCGGAGCGTGCCCCAGTATGAGAGCTCCATGACCAACCCAGTAATCCGTGTAAACGTTCCCATCAACATCATATAAGCGGCAGCCTGAGGCATGGTCAACATAGAACGGGTAGGGCATGAAATCTCTTATCGCATATGATACACCCCCAGGTAGAACTCCACCAGCCTTGTCGAAGAGAGCTTTCGAAGTCGGTGTCTTTCTGGCATACTCTTCCTTCCAACTCTCCAACTTGATCCCATCCTCGAGCAATCCCCTCATAGAGGTTGTTGGCTATTAAAAGAGTTTTTGAGGTGAATTCCTGTCAAGTCAGCCCCAGGGTCCAGTAGTTCAAATCCACCTCCCCATACTAGCGCGCGGTTTGAGGCCTTTATCATGTTTCCAGCAGAGATGTTCTCCTGAGAAACTTTTTATCCAAACGCTGTCATCTATGTGTGGGTGGTTAAGATGAGTGTATACGATAAGCTAGGCGTAAAGAAGGTGGTCAATGCCTCTTTCGCTCTCACGAGGCTTGGCGGCTCAAGGCTCGACGACGAGATACTAGATGCGATGACTGAGGCGAACAAGAATTTCTGCAACATGTGGGAGCTCGAGATGCAAGCAGGCAAGATCATTAGCGAAATCACTGGAGCAGAGGCAGCCTTCGTCACAGCAGGTGCATTCAACGCCCTCGTGTTGAGCGCAGCTGCATGCATCGCAGGTAAAGACCCTGAGAAGATGAAGAGATTGCCAGACACTACGGGTATGAAGGACGAGATCGTCATCCAGCGAACTAATAGAATGTCAATCTATGACCGAAGCATGGAAGTCCCCGGAGGCAAGTTAGTCGTTGTCGGCAGTGAACAGGAATGCACTCCAGAACAGGTTGAGAAGGCCATGACCGCCAAGACAGCAGCGATTCATCACCTTGCTCCGACTGGTATGCAACGCAAAGGAGTGGTGCCCTTAGAGGATGTCATCAAGATAGCGCACAAACATGGTGTGCCTGTCATAGTCGATGCCGCCGGTCAGACTTGGCCTCTCGACGGTCTACACAAGTTCACCGACATGGGATGCGATCTAGTTTGTTACGGAGGCAAGTACGTAGGAGGACCCAACTCGTCTGGGTTTGTCCTAGGAAAGAAGGATCTTGTAGAAGCTGTGGCGCTACACAGCTTCATTGGAGCTGAGTCTGGTCCACTTGAACAGCCGGGGTACTACATGAGCCTTGGACGTGGCTACAAGCTGGATCGACAGGAGATTGTGGGAGTCGTCGTAGCCTTGCAGAAGTGGGTGAAGCTTGATCACGAGAAAGTCAGGTTCAAGCCTGCGTGGGAGAAGGTTCACTACATCGAAGAAGGCATAAAGGGCTTGAAGGGACTGAAGGACGCCAGTTTCGGATATGTTCCTCCTGAGGGAAAGGGTTGCGGCTATCATGTCATAGGGTTACAGCTGAACTTCAAGTCAGACACAGACACTAGAGCTTTGGTGAAGAAGATAAGGGAAGGCAACCCTGAGATCTGGGTGAGAGGCGGGTTCGGCACAGGCTTCGCAATCAACACGTTGAATCTTGCGGATGGCGAAGAGAAGATAATCGTTGAGCGCTTCAAGAAAATCTTCGGTTAGACCCACAAGCTAAACAGACAAATCCTTTTTCCTTGTCAACTGCGTAGCTGTCTTCAAACATCTTATATACCTCCTACTCCCCCTAGCTTTTTCCAAAGTCTTTTCGATTTGACTGATGGAGGCTCGAGATGCAGCACCTGAAAAGGAAGCGGCTTAGGAGGCTCAGAAACCTAGTCCTCCTTTCGCTTCTCCTAGTCCTCACGATCTTCCTCAGCCTTCCACCTGCCCCTACGGGCGGGGAAAATGTCGTTGTGCTCACCATGGTTTACGGCTCAGAGAAGAGGGGGTGGATTGAACGAGCCAGCCTAATCTTCCAAAACTGGTGGAAGGAGCGGCATCCGAGTAGGTCGTTGGAGATTCGCTTTGTAGCCCTCGGGTCAAGGGAGTCAATGAACCAGATCATCCTCGGAGAGATCAAGCCCGCTATCTGGAGCCCCGCCTCCTCGGTCTGGATACCCCTCGCAAACTACCTGTGGAAGCAGGAGTATGGAGGTGAGAAGCCTCTGGTTGAGTCTTGGAGACCTCTTGTTGTCTCGCCTGTAGTCATAGCGACTTGGAAGCAGTACGCAGCTCAGCATAATATCACCAGCTGGAACTCGGTTCACAGGATTGCTGTCTCGCCAAATTCCGACCTCAAGTTCGCCCACACAGATCCACAGCTCTCCAACTCCGGCTACATGGCGCTTCTAATGGAGGTCTCCGCCGCAGCTGGTCGTCCCACACAGAACTTAACCTATGACGACCTCCTAAGGGCGGATGTGAGGCAATGGCTGAAGGCTGTTGAGGGGAAGGCGGTGATGTATGGGGAGAGCACAGGCTTCCTCGCAGATCAGGCGACCACCAGCGGTCCTTCAAGCGTCAATGTCTTCGTTGTCTACGAGAACCTAGTCATAGAGAAGAACAGGCAGGGAGAGCCAAGGGCAAGGTGGGGACAAAGCCTCGTCGCTGTCTATCCGAGGGAGGGGGTTCTCATGAGCGACCACGCTTTCTGCATCCTTAACGCCCCTTGGGTCTCCGAGGACCAGAGGAAGGCTGCCGAGGAGTTCTACAACTTTCTGATGCTGCCAGAGATCCAGCGAATCGCTATGGAACACGGCTTCAGACCAGTAAACCCAGATGTGGAACTTGATCCCAGGATCTTTAACCCAGAGAACGGAGTCTCAGCCGTGATACCTTGCATTCTCTTAGAAGCTCCATTAGACGGGCGAGTGCTCCAGCGCATAACAGACCTGTGGATCATCTCAAGGCCGGGAGAGTGAAGCGGGTGAGGCTCTTGGAGAGGGTTGAGAAGAGGCTTTCGGGGAGAAGGTATAGAACTGCAGGCACCGTCCTCGTCCTCCTTTTTCTGTTCGTCTTTATTGTGGGACCGCCTCTGTCTGTTTTCCTCATGGTGGTGAAGAACTGGGGTGACATCTACGCAACGGTCTTCGCAGACCCCTTCTTCAGCGAAGTGGGGAAAGGTGCCTTCAGGTGGAGCATGATCCAGAAAGCGCTCGTTAGGTCCCTCGAGATCGCAGCTATAGTTACAGTCGTAGACCTGATCATAGGGCTTCCAATGGCTCTCATCCTAGCTAGATACGAGTTCAGAGGAAAGCGCCTTGTCGACACTCTTATTGATCTCCCCATGGTAGTTCCAACCGCAGCCCTGGGCTTCTCCCTCTACCTGTTCTGGGGGAGCGTCGACGGACTCAGCGGCCTCCTCGGACTTAAAACAGGGCTAGCCTCTAGGGGACCTCTCCTTATCATCCTCACCCATGTCGCCTTCTCCTATCCCTACATCGTCAGGTCGCTGAAGGAGATCATAGGGGCAGTTGACCGAAATCTAGAGTACGCGGCTCGAACTCTAGGGGCGCCTCCCTTAACGGTCTTCAGAACAGTGACGGCTCCCCTGATCAAGAGCGGGGTGCTGGCGGGCTCGATCCTCTGCTTCACACGGAGCTTGGGAGAGACAGGTGCAACCATCATCGTCGCAGGGGCCTTCTACACGGCGCCCCTCCTTGTCGTCGAATATCGGCAGCTGCTCATGATCCCGCCTGCCGCCTTCCTCTCTATGATCCTCGTCTCGATCTCAGCCGTCCTCCTCGCTTCTCTCCGCTTCTCCGCTGAGAGGTTTGGTCTCCCGATCAAAGGGGTCTGGCCGAGGACTGAGCGCCTCCTCAGCGGGAAGAACCAGAGGAGACTCCGAGACCTCGCGACACTGTCCCTCTTCGCTCTCCTCGTGCTCCTTCCCACCAGCTTCATCTTCGTCTACCTCTTCAAATGGTGGTCGGGAAGCCCCTACACGGGCAACCCTCAGCTTGGCGCCTTTTATCAAGTATTCCTAGCTCCTGATAAGAAGCTGCCTGAACTCTGGTCGAGCATCGTCGCCTCCTTTGAGGTCGCAGCCCTTTCGACCGCCATCAACATCGTAGCGGGTCTCCCCATGGCCTTCATCCTCGTCAGAAGGAACTTAGGCAAGTTTAAGGGGCTGCTCGACGCCTTGATAGACATCCCCCTGACGATCCCGACCTCGGCCCTGGGCTTCTCTTTCTTCCTCTTCTGGGGAAGCCAAGGTCTGAGCCTCCTCGGACCCGGCTTCTGGATGATCATCCTGGTCCACATCGGCTTCACCTACCCCTACATCGTCAGACCACTGGTCGCTGTTGTGGAAGGACTAGATGTCCACATGGAAGAAGCCTCAAGAACCCTGGGGGCGTCACCTCTGACGGTCTTTAGAACCGTGATTCTTCCCACCATGAAGCAAGGCATCCTAGCAGCAGCGATCATGTCCTTCACCCGGAGTCTAGGGGAGACGGGCGCCACAGTTGTCGTGATGGGTCTCACCAGAACCGTTCCTGTCCTCATAGTCCAATGGGTCGAGTCTCTGGCTCTGCCAGCAGCTGCCTTCGCCTGCGTCGTCCTCATCACGATCTCCCTTGCACTCCTCCTCGTCCTCAGGTACGTGCTCGGATGGAAGTGATGCCATGCCCGACATGAGACTTGTAAATGTGACGAAGCGGTTCGACAATGTCGTCGCGGTGGATCGGCTGAACCTCCATGTGAGGAGCGGGGAATACTTTGTCTTTCTCGGACCATCGGGCTGCGGGAAGACCACTACTCTGCGTATCGTAGCTGGGCTGACAGAACCGACCGAGGGGGAGGTCTACATAGAAGACAGAAACGTCTCTGAAGTGCCGCCAGAAGACCGAAACATTGGACTCGTCTTTCAGCACTTCGAGGTCTTCCCCTTCATGACCGTCTACGATAATGTCGCCTACAGTCTAACGATCCAAGGGCTGGACGACGAGGAAATCGACAAACGAGTACATCAGACGCTTGAGGTTACTGGCTTAAACGATGTGGCGGACAACTACCCAAACAATCTGAGCGCCCCTGAACTCCAGAGATGCAGCATAGCCCGAGTCCTAGCTGGAGGCTCAAAGCTCCTCCTCTTGGACGAGCCTCTCGGCTCCCTCGACCCGAAGACAAGAGAAAGGTTCCGCTTCACCCTCAGAAGCATAGTCAAGGGGCGAGGTCTCACAGCGATTCACGTGACCCATGATCAGGAGGAGGCGATGGCGATGGCGGACAGAATCGCTGTCTTCAGAGAAGGGAGAATCCTCCAAGTCGGCAGTCCTGTGGAGCTATATGAGCGCCCCGCCTCCATCTTCGTAGCCAACTTCGTAGGTGAGACGAACTTCCTCGAGGGAATTGTCGAGAAGAGGGAGAGAAAGACTCTCGTACGGTTGAGAGGCGACCTCCTGATCGAGGCGGCTGAGTCAGAGTTTGATGCTGGTTCAAGGGCGGTCGTCGCTGTGAGGCGTGAGAACATGTTCCTCAGCTCAAGTGGGGAGAAAGGTGTGAACAGCCTACTCGGACATGTAATCAGGGTAGCCTTCCTTGGAAAACTCATAAGATACAGGATCGAGTTAGAGAATGGAGACTTCATAGAGGTAAAGCAACCAACAAGAACGGGCGAAATCTTCGAAGAAGGAGAGAGCGCCCACGTCATCTTCTCCCCAGAGAAGGTGTTGGTTTACCGCTACCCGAAAGACCTGTTCCATGAACTCGCCTTGAGGTAGGTGACGATAATGCCTGAGGTCAGGTTAGAGAACGTGACGAAGAGATACGGAAAGACTGAGGCAGTGAAAAACCTTTCCCTTACAGTCTACGATGGCGAGTACTTCACCCTCCTCGGACCCATAGGAAGCGGAAAGACGACCACTCTGATGCTTCTGGCAGGGCTGATTGAAGCGGACGAAGGAGAGATATACTTCGATGACAGGCCTATGAAGGGAGTTCCGCCAGAGGATCGGGGAGTCGGCTTCGTCTTCGAGACCTTCGCTCTCTTCCCCCACTACAACGTTTGGGAGAACGTCACCTACGGTCCAAGGGTCAGAAATGAGGAATTAACCTCGACGAGAAAAGTGGCTGAAGAGATGCTGCAGATGGTTCTCCTCGAGGACCGCCCAGACGCCCTGCCCGACGAACTCAGCGGAGGCATGAAGCAGAGAACCGCCCTCGCAAGAGCCCTCACGTCAGGAGCGAAAATCCTCCTCCTAGACGAGCCCCTTGGGTCATTAGATGCCAAGATCAGGTCCGCTCTCGCCCTCGACCTCAGGCGAATCGTTAAGGCACTTGGATTGACAGCTATCCATGTAACCAACAATGTCGAAGAAGCTATGACGATCTCGGACCGCGTCGCCATGATGCACAATGGCTTGCCAGAGCAGGTGGGGCTGCCGAAGGAGCTCTACGAGAATCCGAAGTCGATTTTCGTCATGGACTTCGTGGGAGACGTCAACCTCTTCAACGGCGTCGTAACCAGTTCTGGTGAGGATTTCACCGAGGTAACAACGGAAGAGGGTGTGCCCTTCCGCTCATCGAGGCAAAGCATAGAAATAGGAACGAGGGTTCATGCCGTTGTGAGAGCGGAGGATGTGGATATCCTACTTGAGAACGAAAAGGACGCCGTGAACATGCTTCATGGCACTGTGAAGGAGAAGCTATTTTTATTAGGCTTCACGAAATACCTTATTGAGTTAGAGACTGGACGAGAAGTTGTTGCGGAGGTTCCGTCAATGAGAAGGGAGGCGGAGCTGAGAGTAGGAGAAACGATCACTATGAAGTTCACCCCGCAGAACGTCTATCTCTTCCAAATAGAGGAATCGATATGAGTGGAAGGCTACTTGATTGGTTTGGCTCCCGCAGGGAGACTCAGGTCCTTGAGAACGTGAATAAGCACCTAGGATTGACTGTGGACTGCGTCATCGAACTCGGAAGAATGGTCGAGGCTGCCTCGGACGGCGCTCTAGAAAAGAAGAAGAGATCCTTCGAAAGGCTGTCCAGCATGGAGAAGGAGGCTGACGAGCTCAGAAGGACTATAGCCGAGGAGTTCTTAACCAAGGGCACTTTACCGTCGAATATCAGAGAGGATCTCATGGAGCTCGTCAGGACCATGGACTGGGTGGCGGACTGGTCAAAGGAAGCAGGCAGAATCTTAGATCTCCTTGAGTTTGAGACGATCCCAGAGGAGATGAAGAAGGCGGCGAAGAAGATGACTTGGGAGCTGAAGAACTGCGTGATCACGTTAAGGAAGAGCATAAACAGCCTCGCAACGAATCCGAAGGAGGCTCTTAAGCTTGCCTACGAAGTCGAGCACATCGAAGAAGTCATCGACGACATGTACTCCGAAGCGAGAAACCTCTTCCTCACCCTAAACTTCAGCGGCTTCAAGATGCCCTTCCTTATTCTTCTCAACATGTTCTTCGACGCCATCGAAATGGTCTCAGACTGGTGCGAGAACACGTCAGACCTCGTGAGAGTCCTAGTAGTCGGTATAGCTTCTCGTTGAAAATCCTCTCTTTTAAGAAACGCTTTATTGTTTTAAAGGAAAAAAGAAGGGTTATACAGGCGTCAGCCATTCCCTACGCTTCTTCATGTTACCAGCAAGCATCTCAGCATAGTACTCAGCTATATGTTTCGTCAGGGGTCCGGGGTACTCTTCACCTATAGAGAGATCATCTACGCTTGTTATGGGTGTGACTTCGCCCCCTGTTCCGCAGAGGAAGGCTTCATCAGAGGCGTAGAGCTCCACACGGGTGATGTCCCTCACCTCGACAGGTATGTTCATGTCCTCAGGCAGGAACTTGAGGAAGGTGTTCCTCGTAACGCTCTCAAGGATAGAGGCCGTGACAGGCGGAGTGATCACCTTGCCATCTCTCACAGTCATGAGGCAGGCGCCTGTTCCCTCGCTGACGAAGCCCCTGTTGTCCAAGAATATTGCGCCGTCGTAGCCGAGCCTCGCAGCTTCTCGGGCTGCCAAGCCAGAGTTGGCGTAGTTCGCCCAAGCCTTCGCCTGCGGCGGAAGAGCATCGGAGGCGACACGCCGCCAAGAGCTGACCATAAACCTGCGCTTCCTAGAGAACCGAGGGTTGTTCTTCCCCAGAAGCGTCTCGAAGGTCCAGACTGGGATGATGAAGTAGACTTCTTCAGGCACCATCGCCTTCGGCCAGACTCGGGGTTGGATGTAGACGTTTGTCTTGAAGCCGTTTGCCTTGATCGTCTTGATCGTCGCTTCTAGGAGCTCGTCCTTTGCGTAGGGTATTTTGAGTCCACAAACGGCTGCGCTCCGCCAGAGGCGGTCTATGTGGGGCTTCCATTGGAAGATGTTTAGGCGTCCCTTTCCGAGGACATCGCCTTCTGCATAGGCTTTTATGCCTTCGAAGATGCCGAGGTGGATGGATTCCATCGCTGAGACGAGGGCTTTCTCTGTTTCAATGACCTCCCCATTCATCCAGCAATATTTGGCACCGTGAAACGCAACAGACATAAACAACTACTCCGATTAAGTCTTTCCTCTGAAGAGGTTTATAACTTTCGGCTCTCTCGTCGCCTGTAGTGCCTGACAGGGAATTCTTTAAGTCTCCAATGAGAAAAATTGGGGATGTTTCTAACGGCTTGTCTATATGCGTTCTATCTTGAATACGACTGGCCTCAGCCCATCTGTGCAGCAGTTTACTGATACACCTTTATCCTCGAACCAAGGAAAGTCGCCGCCGAAACGGAGTACATTCACCACTTTGTATATGTCGTCCCAAGCCCAAGAGCAGAAACCCTTAGGCATCTCTCCAGTCTCCACTATGAACTCCTCACCATCTTTGAAAACTGTGCAAGCCTCAATCGGTGCGCCTTTCACTTGAGCTTCCTTGAAGACCTCGCTGGGTTTGAGCCGCTTCAGAACGGTAATCTTTAATTTATGTCTCTTCGCCATGTAACCACCACTTGTTACATCTGTTTTTTTCGCTATTAATCTTTGGGGGAGACCTCAACTGCTATCCTGAGGTGAAGAGGTGCCCTCTTATACGTTTCTCCTCTAAATCCACTATGACCCCTCTGAGGATGCCTTCAGAGTATTCGCTGCCTGGGTTCAAGCAGAGCGTCCTCCCGATCTTGGCAGAGCCTTTCGACTCGTGGATGTGTCCATGAAGCCCAAGGAGAGGCTGATGCTTCTCAATGGCTTCTCTGAGGGCTATGCTTCCAGCACCGAACATGACGGGCTGCCCGCCTGAGAAGATCGGTCTGAGGTCTTCGTCCAGCTTCTGGCAGAGGTCTAACCCAGAGTCGATGGGAGGGACATGAGTGTTGAAGATACAGCTCTCCATGTCTTGAACACCAGAGATTATTGCCTCGAGCTTGTCGCGGAGCTCTTCTTCGCCGAGTTCTCTCGGCGTCTTCCAAGGTGTTGGATTCGTCCAGGCACAGGTGATCATCTCGTGGTTCCCATGAACCCTAACTACTCTTCCCTCTGCATACCCAAACGCCTCTGAGTTCTTGAGGAGGTCCTCTACATTCAGCGGATCGTCGTTTCCCCCTGAGATATAAACCTCAATCTCCTTATCCTTTAGCCTTTCCTCAGCGATCTCTATCCACTTCCCGATCCTTTCAACTATCAGCCTGAAGAAAAGGTCTTCAAGCTTTCGACTATCTGCGCTGATCCTTTTAACGGTCTCTCTATCCGTCTTGTAGGGGTAGAAGCCCACATGTCTTATCCGTTCTTCCATCTCCCCAACCTTCTCCTCAGAGACGATTTGCCTCATCCCTAGGAAGCTGGCTTCGTAGGTCCCATCGTCTCGCTCTATTATGGGGACAATCATCTTCCCTGCGAGGTCGCCGCCGAGGACCAGCACATCAGCCTTGTAGACCTTCGAAGCATTGAGGAACTTCAAGAAACAGACCTCTGAGCCGTGCACATCCGTAGCGAAGAAGAGCCTAGTCCGAGCCATATCCCTGATCAACAGGTTATAAGTTCCTTATATAATTGCTTATATACATCCTGCGGAGACCTTATGAGGATAAACATGGTTGAAAAGAAACCCTTCACAAGAAGGAGCTCTGGACTCATCAGGCAGGCATCTCTCCTCGACACCTTCGCCTACAACGTAGCCGCCAGCAGCTACGTCGGCACCATCGTCTTCTACTTCTGGACAATTAGCTGGCTGCCCAGCGGCAACATCCTCGCAGCAATACCCGCTGTTCTACCCGCCTTCGCCATCGCCCTCACTTACGCCATGTTAACGGCGACGATGCCCCGCTCAGGAGGAGACTACGTCTTCAACAGTCGGATTCTCCACCCCTCCTTGGGCTTCGCCTTCAACTTTTCCCTCGAGTTCTGGCAGATCTTCTTCATGGGTTTCAACCTCTACTTCATCTCCTTCGTCGGGCTCGGTCCTGCTGTCGAGATATTGGGATACCTCACAGCAAACCCCTCGCTGATTGCGGCTGGTGTCGCCATTGCAACGCCGATGAACGCCTTCATCATCGGCACCGTCCTGAACGTGCTGCTGATGGTTGTTACGTTGATGGGGACGAAGAAGCTCCTCGTGCTCAACAACATACTCTTCGCCCTGATGGTCATCGGAACGGTTGCAGCAATAGGGGTGTTATCTATGAACAGTCAAGCCAGCTTCAGCTCTGTCTTCAACTCCTTCATGAAGAGGTTCGGAGGGAAATATGGATCGGCGCCCGACCCCTACGGAGCGGTGATCAAGGAGGCGCAGACATCTGGCTACACGATTCCGCCCTTCGTCTTCTCAGCGCCTCTTGTGCCGCTGCTAGCGGGTTCGGTCATCTGGACCTTCTACGAGTCGTATATCGCTGGCGAGGTCAAAGGAGCGGAGTCGCTGAAGAGAAATCTCTACTCCATGGTTGGGGCAGGCGTCTTCAACTTACTCATCCTGAGCTTACTTGTGTTCTTCTTCTTCAGAACTTTAGGATACGAGTTCACAGCGTCAATGGGCTACCTCTCTCTAGCTAATCCCGAAGGACTTGTCTGGGCTTATGACCCAGCGAAGCTAGGAACCTTTTTCATGGGTCTGATCGCTCAGAACGCCCTTCTAGCCGCCATCATAACCCTAGGCTTCAGCATCGGTCACACCCTCATCTACCAGCCCTGCCTCATCCTCCAGACAATACGGTGCATGTTCGCCTGGTCAATGGACAAACTCGCCCCTGAAAAGCTGTCAGAGGTCCATCCACGGTTCAGAAGCCCCATCTACGCAACGGTAACCGTCTTCGCCCTAACCGAGATGTTCCTGATCATATTGATGATGTATCCAGAGGCGATGATGGCGATATACTTCTCCACAATAATCGGTCCAGCCTTCAGCTCCATGTTCCTCCCAGGCATCACGGCGATGCTGCTACCCTTCAAGAAAAAGGAACTATACGAAGTTTCTCCAGCTAAACGCGGTATAGCGGGCATCCCCCTGATAACCATCTTCGGCACCATCGAGGCAGGCTTCATACTGTTCCTGGCCTACCAGTACGCTATCTGGCCTGGGTTCGGGGTCTCCAGTCCAGCGATGCTCTTCCTCAACTTCGGCATGATCCTCGTCGGCTTCGCCCTCTACTGGGTCATCAGGGCGATGAGGAAGAGTCAAGGAATAGACATCGACCTCGCCTTCACAGAGATACCTCCAGTCTAGGAAGAAGAGAGAATGGCGTCAAAGGTTGGAAACGAGGAGCTCCTCAGGGACGCCCTCAGGATCACAGAAGAAGCGAAGAAACGAGGAATCGTCCTAAGGCTCATGGGCGCCCTTGCGATCTATGTCCATGTCCAAGATTTTTCTGAGCTGCATAGACGCCTCTCTCGACTGGGAAGAGACGGTGAGCAGTTCACTGACATTGACATGGTGACCTACAGGTCACAACGTGAAGCCGCTCATAGATTGTTTGTTGAGCTGGGATACAAGCCTGATAGGTTGGTCATGGCGTACTTCGGGGAGAACCGCTTCCTTTATGACCATCCCCAAGAGCTTTATCACATCGACCTTTTCTTCGGAAAGCTCCAGTTCAGCCACGATATCGACCTTGGCTCGAAGCAGGGAGAAGGAAGGCTGGAGCTGGACTATCCGACGATTACTCTCGCAGACCTTCTCCTTGAGAAGCTCCAGATACATGAGATCAATGAAAAAGACATCAAGGACATCGTCGTCCTCCTACGAGCTCACGAATTAGTGGAGAAAGATATAGAGGACTCTCTAAACCTTGAGAGGGTGGCTTCAGTCTTATCTCAGGACTGGGGTTTCTGGTACGATGCTAAAGCAAACCTTGAGAAAGTGGCAGAGTTCTCCAAGGAATATTTTGAGAAGGGTTTGTTGAAGAAAGAAGAACTCGATGGGGTTGTCCTCAAGATTGAGAAGATTCTCAGCCACTTGGATACATTTCCAAAGACGAAGGAATGGCTGAAGAGAGCTAAAGGCAGCACCAAGAAGAAGTGGTGGAAGGACGTAGAGGAACTGGTGCGATGATGATCCTCACTTCATATAACCACACCAGTCAAGAAGAGTGAGAGCTAAGACCTTTGTTGCTTTGAAGACCTCCTCTAATTCAACGAACTCGTTCACAGCATGAGCTTGCTTCAAGTCCCCGCCAGGGCCGTAGTAGACACAGGGTATCCCTGCCCTGTTCAGCCAACCTGCGTCTCCAACTGTTGGGGACATCGAGATTCGAGGAGTACCGCCTGTCACAGCTTCGTGAGCCATGGCAATTGTCTTAACTCCAAGATGATTCTTGTCGACTTCGAAGCCTGGGAAGACTTCGCCCTTGTCCTTCACGAGGGATCTTCCGCCCCATTTGAAGAAGGGAGGATACTTCCTAAGCCACAGGTCGGCGTCTGCAACCCTCTTGACGTAGTCTTCCACTTCTTTGATGACTTCCTCGTAGTCCTCGTTTGGGAGCATGTGGATGGTGCACCAGAGCTTGCACTCGTCAGCTATGAAGGCAGGATGCCTACCTCCCTCTATCACTGCGGGGTTTATCGTCGTCATGCCAGGCGGAAGAAGCGGGTGCCTCTTGTGAACTGCCCAGTGGCGCTCCAGCTCTTGGAGGGCTTGGATGATCTTCACCATTTTCTCAACCGCACTCGCACCTTCCATCCCCCCTCCTGCATGTAGCCAGTAGACCCTTGTCCCGTCGTGAAGTGTGACAGAGCTCTTCACGGTGATCCAGACGGTTATGCATCCACCCTGCCCAACAACAATGTCTCCGAAGGGTTCTGGAATGATAGCGAAGTCGGCTCTGTAGCCGCGCTCAATGCACTTCACTGTTCCAGCCTCTCCCGCCTCTTCACCTATAACGCTCTCCATGATCACATCCCCCTTGAGCCTGTATCCTCCCTCCTGAACTGCGGCGACCGCCATGATCATCGCCGCCACGCCGCCCTTCATGTCGAAGGCGCCCCGTCCATACAGTCTCCCGTCCTCAACGAAGGGGTCAAAAGGATCACGTTTCCAAGGCTCGTCAGGTCGAACCTCGGCAACATCTATATGCCCATTGAGGAGGATAGACCGCCCTCCGCCTGCTCCCTTCAGGACACCGACTACGTCAGGCTCGCCTGGAAAGACGTCGAACATGTCGACCTTGAAGCCCATCTCTTCGAGTCGTTTTGCGATCCACCCCTGCGCTGGGAAGGTGTTCTGCCCCGGCGGACAGGGCGTCTCAAAGCGGATGAGCTCCTCTAGAAGGTTGACGATCTCGTCCTTCTTCTCGTCCACTAGGGATAAGACCTTTTTTTGGGCTTCCTGAACCATTGGGAACTCCTCTCATCACGTGGTATAAACTGTTATATAAGTGTCTTATAACACCATTCTTTAGCGAGAGAACTATGACGGATAAAGCTAACGCTCGGGAGGTTCCAGCGAACATCAAGCTGAGACTGCCCTGCGAAGTCGTGACGGAACACCTGTTACCCCTCATGAGGAGACAGCTTGCACATGAACTCGTGAACAGGCGAGGTGTGAGCCAACTCCAGGCGGCGAAGATTCTGGGTGTGAGTCAGCCAGCGGTTTCAAGCTACCTCCACTCTCAGCCGAAAACGAGAGGCGAACTGGAGGAGAGCTTCGAAGAGATTGATGGGGTTGTGAAGAATTTCTCGGAAGACCTTCTCAGGGGAAGGCTCACCCAAGTCGAGGCTTTGAGGAAAATATGCAGCCTCTGCGTCCAAATGAGAAACAGAGGAGCACTCTGCTCAATCCACAGCGAGGACATCCCCTTCCTCCAGCCTGATCGATGCTCCCTCTGCCTTTCAGACTTGACCGCGGTCAGAGAACGTTCTCTGGAAGAATACGAGGTTGTGGAGAATGTGAGGTTAGCCCTCCAACTGATAGAGGGCACAAGGGAACTGGCTATGCTCATCCCCGAGATCGGGATGAATATCGCTTACGCCAAGCCTATGGCAGTCAACATAGAAGAAGTCGTAGCAGTGCCAGGGAGGATCAGACCCATAGGCGGAAGACCTCGTGCTGCTGGTTCCCCGGAGTTCGGTGGTTCCTCGCATGTGGCGCGGGCGGTTCTCACTATGATGCGTTTCGAGCCATCGCTCCGTTCAGCTATCAGCCTCAAGTTCGATTGGGAGGTGGTGGAGGTCTGCAAGCACTTTGGGCTTGTCGTCTCCTATTTCGACAGGTCGGAGGAACCTGTGGAGATAAAGATGGTGGATGGTAGGACAATCCCGTGGGGTGTGGAGCTGGCGGTGAAGAGAAGTGAGAAGATTCCGAGCGTCATCTACGACTTGGGAGACGTTGGAAAGGAGCCGATGATCTTCCTCTTCGGATCAGCAGCCCTCGAGGTCGCCCAGCTCGCCGTGAGAGTTGGAAGAGAATACGCCGGAAGGAGGAACTTGCCTCTGAGAGGAGGAAGAGGCGCGTCCCCGGATAATTGAAAAGATAGTCAACCAGTTAGAGTACCCAGTAGTTTAATACTCACCCTGTTTCACGATGAGAACGGGGCAAGTCGCCTCTTCGATCACGGTGCTTGAGACCGAGCCCAGCATCCAAGCCTTAGCTCCGCCGATCCCTCCACTCCCAATGGCGATCAGGTCGAAATTCTCCTCCGTCGCTATCCGCGCGACGCGCCTAGGAATGTTCTGACCACGCTCACTCCTGACATCATATCTAACACCCGCCTTCTTCAACAGCTCCACGACACCTAACAGCAGCCTCTGGCTTTCGGCGTCCGACTCTTCCCAAGCAACATGAAGAACCGTTATCGAGCCAGAGAACTTCTTTGCAAGCTCCACAGCTTCGCTCAAAGCCATGTCAGCATGGTCTGAGCCATTGTAAGCGACCAGAATCCTCATACCAACCTTCAAAAGACCACCTAAAATGTAAACAAGAAAAGAAGTTATAGAAGCTTTACTTGAGGAGATTATGGTATGAGTTCAGCAAAGGATTTGACTGTTAAGGAAGCGCAGGAAAGGGTTGAGAAGTTCCTTAATTTGCAGGGGAAGGATTGGACTCAGATAGACAACCGTTTCTATCTGTTTACGCACATGAGCGAAGAGATGGGTGAACTAGCGAGGCATATGATTACAGCTGAATTCAATCTGAATCTTGACAGGACTGGCAGAGAAACGATGCCAAGAGAGAAGGTTGCGTCTCTCATCAAAGACGACTTGGGCGACATCTTATATCACGTTCTCAAACTCGCGGTCACTTACAACATCGACCTAGCTGAAGCTTTCAAAGAAGCAATGTCTGGTATTGAGCAAAGATATGGCAGGAAAACGACCTGAAAAACTGGACCTTAAAGGTTTAATATTGACTGTGCTCCAAAGAGTCTAGGGTGGGAGGAAGCAGGATGAGGAGAATCCCCCGTGCTCTAACAATAGCAGGCTCAGATTCTGGGGGTGGAGCGGGCATCCAAGCAGACCTCAAGACCTTCGCAGCTCTCGGCGTCCATGGAATGTCAGCGATAACTGCCATCACGGCTCAAAACACGGTGGCTGTGACAGCGGTTCAAGACATAGACCCAGAGGTGGTGAAGGCGCAGATAGAAGCAGTAGTTGAAGACATCGGGGTTGACGCGGCGAAGACAGGGATGCTACACGTCTCAGAGACCATTAAGATAGTCGCGGAAGAGATCGGAAAGTACAGGTTCCCAGTTGTAGTTGACCCTGTAATGATCGCCAAGAGCGGCGCAGCCCTTCTGAAGTCTGAGGCGACGGAAACGCTTGTGAAGAGGCTTCTGCCCCTGGCGACGGTAGTGACGCCCAACGCTATGGAAGCTGAAGTCCTCTCAGGCATAAAGATAGGAACCCTTGAGGAAGGGAGGAAGGCCGCTGAGAAGATAGCTGCCCTCGGTCCAGAAGCAGTAGTAGTGAAGGGGGGACACATACTCCAAGTAGAGAACAAGGCGATCGACATCCTCTTCGGCAACGGGGAGTTCAAACTTTTCGAAGCAGAGAGACACGAGACGAAGACAGACCATGGTACTGGATGCAGCTTCTCCTCGGCCATAGCTGCAGAATTGGCCAAGGGAAGAACTATACCTGAGGCAGTTGAGACCGCGAAGGAGTTTGTAAACCGTGCAATAAAGTATGGACTTCAGATCGGTCAAGGGCATGGACCCCTCAACCCCATGGCGAACCTCTACAATAAGGCTGAGAAGTATAGAGTGCTGAAAAACCTGAAGGAGGCTGTGACGCTACTCGAAGAGAGACGTCAGGTAAGAGAGCTCGTTCCAGAGGTCCAGATGAACATTGGGATGGCACTACCCTACGCCTTGACTAGTGACGATGTCGCCGCCATGAGTGGACGCATTGTTAGGTTGGGGCAGGGCGTCAGGGCTTCGGGCTGCCCAGAGTTCGGAGCCTCAAGGCATGTGGCGAGGACGATTCTGGCTGTGATGAGGTTTGACCCTGAGAAACGGGCGGGAATGAACATCAGGTATTCAGAGGAGATCGTGAAGACATGCCAAGGACTAGGGCTCGTGACTTCTTTCTATGATAGGAGGGAGGAGCCCCGTGAGATCAAGGAGAAGGAGGGTATGACGACGGCTTGGGGTGCTGAACAGGCTATGAAACGTGTGGGAAGAGTTCCAGATGTTATATATCATTTCGGTGATTGGGGGAAGGAGCCGATGGTCACGATACTCGGGAGAACAGCACTAGAAGTCGCTAACACAGCCGTGGAGGTTGCCAAAAAGCTGAACTCAAAGTAAGAAGAGGAGACATAGGGAGTAGGACGGAGCCTTCTTCGTAACTTCGACCACGCTTCACGAAAGATTTATAACCATCTTATATCAGCGTCTTATGAGGTGTGTATTAAGTGAGTGCAATAAACATCAAGAAGGTCTCATTGGCAACCATACTCATCGCACTAGGCGTCGTCCTAGCCTCCTTCCTTTGGTTCCCAGTACTGGACTCCAAAGCATTCCCCGGGCAACACCTCATAAATGTCGTAGGAGCTGTCCTCCTAGGACCCCTCTGGGCAGCCTTCATAGCCCTCTGCATAGGTCTCATCAGAATGAGCCTAGGACTCGGAACGATCTTCTCGATGCCTGGAGGAATACCAGGGGGAGTAGTTGTCGGACTCTTCTACTTGCTTCTGAGAAGATACCTAGGTAGATACGCTGATCTGGCAGCGCTGACTGAGCCCCTTGGAACGATCTTCATAGGAGGAACCTTAGCAGTCTACATCTTCGCGCCCATAGTGGGGAGAACAATGCTTCTTATCCCTGTCTGGATAGGATGGGCTCTCAGCAGCGTCTCAGGAGCCATAATTGGTTTCGTCGTCTTGGAGGTTTTGAGAGCCGCTGGTTTGACGCAGGAGATCTTCAAGTGACTATTTACGTCTCGATTTGACTGAGCATCTCTGCGATCTGAATCGCTCTACCAGCGACCTCGACTGCTGACACTCCGAAGATATACGATACTGGTTCTATCTCGTATCCCCCTCCATCCACGATCACGTTTGGCAGATGGCCAAGTCTCTCAGCGACTAGTTCTACCCCAGAAACTGCCGCGGCCTCGTTTCCCTTCTCCCTTAGAGGAAGACTCTCCCTGTCAAACCATCCGATAGTTAAGTTCAGCCTCTCCATCATCTCGAGCACCGCCTTGTCGTACTTGATGTTGGCTACCGCCCTTGTGGATCTGTCGATCTTCATTGCTTCTAGGAGGATCTCTGCCAAGTGGCTAGAGGAGCCGAACTCTGGGTCCATGAAGGCTTTGGCTCTTCCCCTCACCTCGACGATCCTGCCAGGGATGCCAGCGACTTCGGAGACCGTCCTGGCGCCGGAAGTTGCCATCACAATGTTCACCCGAACCTCCGGCATCACCAATGCGAAGTCTCTGCAGTTCTCAACCATCTCCGCTGCCTTCTTGAGGTCATTGAGAACCTTGTATCTCTCCTCAACCTCCTCCGTCCCTGTTCCGAAGAGGCGGAGGCAGACCTCACAAGATTCTTCTCTAAGGTCAGGGACTTGCTGTTTGTGAAGTGAACAGACGAATCCGCCTGACTTGAGCTTTATGCAGAGACCACATACCTCCATTACGGTATCGGAGAGGCTCATATTGCCTGTCGCCAAGCCCTCTCCAATCCTCTTAGCCAAAGCCTTCAGGTCCTCCATGCCGAACTGGCTTACATCTTCGCTCTCTAGCAGGGAGAGGTAGGAGCTAACAGCAGGCTGAGTGACGCCGAGCTTTTTCGCCGTCTGACTCTGCGTCCAACCATAGACAGTCATCAGCTCCTGAGCCACTGAAGCTCTGAGAAGCGGTAAAAGACGCTTGACAACGATCTCACAGGGCGGCCTCACGGACTACACCTATTAAGAGAATCAAGGTAGACGCTTAAAAAGACTGATATCTACATCTAAACCAAGACAGCTAATGAAAAAGGTTATTGCATAACCAAATTACAGAGGCCACATCTCTGTTCTATACGCCATATCCCAGAAGAGGTATTCATATCTGCTGCTTAGCATAAAGTGACTTCTCATTTTCTCCTTCACCGCAGAGCCTGATTCTGAAGCGAATCGGTCCAGCAGTTCCCTGTACAGGTTGACCAGGTCCATGTACTCCTTTGAACGATACGTGGCGCACCATTCGGAGTAGACGGCGTGTCCCTTCATAGCAGTGCTCTTATCTAGTCGCTCCCCGATCTCTTGGTACGACCACATGCAAGGCAACATTGCAGCCATGATCTCTCCCAGCGTTCCAGAATAGGCTACGTATAGTAAGTGACGGGTATACGCCACATTGGCTAGAGCAGGCCTAGAGCTCGTTAGTTGATCGACGGAGATCCCAAGTTTCTGGCCAAGGCTTTCCAGCATCTCCACCTCGATGGTGAGAGAGGCGTGGAGGAGCGATGCAAAGGTACGCATTGTTTCCCTGTCCTCTGCCTTTGCGGCAGCTATGCCCAAACAGCGGGCAAACTCTATTAGGAAGGGATAGTCTTGCTTGATGTAGAACTTGAACTTGTCGAGAGGCAGCTTCGCTTCTTCCATCTCGGCGAGGAAGGGGTGTGCAAGAATCCTCTCCCAAAGAGGTGTAGCCTCTTTCCTGAGTTTATCAGAGAAACTTTCAGCCATCAAACCCCTTCTCCCAGTTACTTAGGAAGTAATCAAGGTACCAAAAAAAGGCTTTCTTTGCGTTCAGATTCGGTAGGGTAAAACTTTTTATGTTCCCTATCTCCTTTCTGTCTAAAGGAGGTTTAAAGCATATGAGTTCCAAAGAGAAGCCCCACCTGAATCTGGTCATCATAGGGCACGTAGACCACGGCAAGAGCACAACTATTGGACATCTTTTCTACGACGCTGGCGTGGTTAGTGAGAAGACAATACAGCAGTTCGAAGAGGAAGCGAAGAGGATGGGAAAAGAAGCATTTAAGTACGCTTGGGTCCTCGACAAGTTCAAGGAAGAGAGAGAAAGAGGACTCACCATAGACCTATCATTCTGGAAATTCGAGACTCCAAAATACTTCTTCACAGTCATCGATGCACCCGGACACCAGGACTTTGTCAAGAACATGGTCACTGGGGCCAGCCAAGCGGATGCCGCGGTTCTCTTCATCTCTGCTAAGAGAGGGGAGTACGAGGCGGGCACAAACCCTGGCGGGCAGACAAGGGAGCATGCCTTCTTAGCCAAGACTCTAGGCGTTGATCAGGTCATCGTAGCGGTGAACAAGATGGACGACCCTACTGTGAACTGGAGCCAGCAACGTTACGAAGAAACGAAAGATGGTGTGTCTAGACTCTTAAGACTAGTGGGATACAATGTCGCCAACATAGACTTCGTTCCAACATCAGGCTGGACTGGAGACAACCTAGTGAAGCGGAGCGACAAGATGCCTTGGTACAAGGGCCCAACCCTCTTCGAGGCTCTCGACAAATTCGAAGTCCCATCAAAACCCATGGACAAGCCTCTGAGAATCCCTGTACAAGAAGTCTACTCTATAAGAGGCATAGGAACTGTTCCTGTGGGAAGAGTTGAGACTGGTGTACTTTACAACGACAAGCAAGTCGTCTTCATGCCCTCCAAGCTAACAGGAGAGGTAAAGAGCATCGAGACACACTACGTGAGAATCGACAAAGCTGAGCCAGGTGACAACATAGGCTTCAACGTCAAAGGCATCAACAGAGAACAGATCGGTCGTGGAGAGGTTGCAGGATATCCTGACAACCCGCCAACAGTGGCTAACTCCTTCCTAGGGCAGATCATCGTCATACACCACCCAACAGCCATTGCTCAGGGATACACACCTGTCCTTCACATCCACACTAGCCAAATCGCGGTGCGCTTCGCCGAACTTGTAGCGAAGCTTGATCCTAGGACAGGTCAACCAATAGAGAACAATCCGTCCTACTTGAAGACTGGCGATGCCGCCGTTGTAAAGTTTGAGCCTTTGGAGCCAGTTGCACTCGAAGTCTTCTCGCAGATCCCTCAGCTCGGGAGATTCGCCATCAGGGATATGGGCACCACCATTGCAGCGGGCATAGTGAGGGAGATAGTGAGTTAACCTTCTATCTTTTGGCGGACGGCACTACCGTTCCCTCACAACCTTTAAGTACTGGTTAGTCATGGAGAGAAGGCGATCTATCGAAAATGGTCAAGTGGGCGCGAATAAAGCTTACGAGCAACGACCCAAGTAAGCTCGAAGGAGTCTGTGGAGAGATAAAGGATATTGCCAAGAAGATGGGCGCGAAGATGATTGGACCTGTATCACTGCCTACGAAGCGCCTATCGGTGCCTGTTAGGAAGACCCCCTGCGGAGACGGCACACGCACATGGGACAAATACGAGTTAAGGGTTCACAAGCGTCTCATCGAGATCGATGCAAGGGAACGGGTGATGCGCAGCATAATGAGAATCAGGGTCCCAAACGAAGTCTATGTAGAGATGGAGATCCGTTAGTTTATCACTATGTTCTGTAGATTAAAGTATCGTTTTGCCAAGAACCTTATCATCTTTATGTTCTTCCCGTTCTTACCGATAGCAATACCCTTATCCTTCGGCTCAACACGCACCATGGCAACCTGACCGCCATCGACGCGGTCAATCATCTTTATCTCCCTTATCTTGGCAGGCTTTAGAGCCATTGTAATGAACCTGACAGGTGTATCTGAGTACTCGAAAACCTCGATCTGTTTGTTGGTCAGTTTCTTGAACCTCTTTATCTTCTCCCCTTCGCGACCTATCGTCAGCCCGATGTCTCCTTTCTTCACTGCAAAGATGATAGTTCCATCCTCATCGTATATGACGCAATCGAGAATCGTCGCCCCAGTCATGTTCTCCAAGAGGGCCATGTACTTCATTTCATTGTCAGTTATCTTGATTCTACTGAGCATCTTCGGAACTCACCAAGTTCATTATTCTTGATTCTCCAGCATCTTTTACAGCCATTGCGGAGACTGTGAACGGTCTACCACAGAGGATACCGAGATCCAATCCAGTCTTCGGGTGTTGGATTACTGGGATGTTTGATAGGCCTGCAACCTTCGTAATCTTCTCTCTTAGGTCCTCAGGGCAGTTTGAGGCTATCACTACGATCTTCGTCCTGCCAAGTCCAACCTCTCTCAGAACGGACCGAGAGCCAAGCAAGACCTTTCCTGTTGATATCGCCCGCTTCAGTTCATCATCTAGACTGCTCATTCTCCTTACCACTCCTCATGGACATATATAAGTCTACGCTTCCCGTCCCAAGGGGTATCGATTGTCCGATTATGATGTTCTCCACAACCCCTTTCAGAGGGTCAATCTCTCCTTTGATCGACGCGTCTATCAGGTGCGGGACAGTCAACTCGAAAGCCGCTCTTGCCAAGACGCTGCTCTTTTCACCACTCACCCCATGGCGACCAATCTGTAGAACTTCCCCAGAGACCGTCATTATGTCAGCCACGAGCATGACATGCCTGACATCGACATCGAGTCCCTGCTCCTCGAGGACGCCTTTCGCCTCCTCGATAAGAGCGTTCCTTGCTGCCTCGATCCCGAACATTGTGGCGATCTCGTAGATGTCGTTTGTCGTCACTCTGACAGGGTCGACGCCAGGGATGGATAGGCACTTGTCGAGGTCAGACCCTTCAGTCTTAATGACCCATTCTCCGCCCTCGTATATGGTGAGCACCCTTTTTATGTCTGGAATCCCCTTGATCCCGATTGAAGATAGGCGATCTATGAAGCGCTCTGGCTCGTCTGTCTTGATCTTGGAGAATTCTATGTGGAGAGTGTGGTCGTTTTCTCTGATGGCGGGCGTTGGCAGAACCCTCTCCACATCTTCTATCGTTACCCCCACATCCTTCATCCTTTCAGGATCCAGGCTTATCTTTATGGCGTCTTGACCTATGTCGAAGCTGATCGACCTTGTTACATCTTCAAGGGTGGTATAGGTGATCTTCTGAGCGACCTCCCTGGCTTTCTCAGCGCTCTTCCCGTGTTCTCTATCGAGGTATATCGTCATTACAGGTGTTGAGGGTGTCCTCCGAGCATCCACGATCTCTATCAGACGCGGTAATCCAAGAGTGACGTTTAGTTCTCTCACACCAGCAAAGTGGAAAGTTCTGAGCGTCATCTGCGTGCCTGGTTCACCTATTGACTGGGCTGCTACTGTTCCCACGGCTTCACCGGGTTCCACGAGTGAGGAATCGTAGTTCTTGATGACGAGGGAGATGAATCTCTTTACAGCTTCCTCTGTCATCCCTTCCTTGAGCAGCATGTTATGGAGTTCTTTCATCAAGCTGGGTGTGAGGAGGCCGCTGATCTTGGACAGCTCCTCCTTGATGTACTCTCTTGAAGCGGGCTCTCCCTCAGCCATGGAAAGCTTACATCTTTCGATCAATTGGTCGAGGTTCACCGCCTTACCGTGGTCACTCCTTGCAGGGTCGATGCTGTCTTCGCCATATCTGAACTGGATGATGTCGCCAAGAGAGTCCCGGACCGTTCCGTCGTATTCGACCCTCAAATGCTCCAAGGCGTTGACCAATCTTCTCTGCATATATCCGCTCTGCTGTGTCCTAACTGCCGTGTCCACGAGACCTTCTCTTCCACCCATTGCATGGAAAAAGAACTCTATCGGGCTAAGCCCCTCCCTGTAACACGTATAGACGAACCCCCTAGCCTCTGGCCTCGGGTCATTTACCTTGAAATGAGGTAGAGTCTTGTCGACATAGCCTCGAGCTATACGCTTACCTCTGATCGACTGCTGCCCTATCGAGGCCATTATCTGTCCTATGTTAAGACTTGACCCCCTCGCACCTGTTCTAGTCATGACGATGCCAGAATTCTCTAGACTCAACTCTTCGTCCACGATCTCGCCAGCTCTATCTCTCGCCTTCGCCAGCTCATTCATGACCTGTATCTCGAAGGTCTCCTCCAAGGTTTGGCCCGGAAGCCTTTCAAGTTCCCCGCGGCTGTACTCGTCAATAAACTCTCCGACCTTTCTCTCAGAGTTCATCAGGATGTTTTTTATCTTCTTCTCTACTCTGTCACCGATCTCCAGCTCGTCCAGAGAAAACGTGAAGCCTTTGATCGAGAGGAACTCTGTGATCAGCTTGCACATAGAGTTGATGAAGGCATGGGCGACATTAGTTCCATAGTCCTTAACGATCCTGTGGAAGATGGTCTCCGCCATCTCTGCACCTATGGAGTTCTTGTCGATGACCCCGCTTGTCAACTTCCCATTCTGAATCTTTACGTAGGCGTTGAAGGAGCATTCTTCCCTCTTACATGTCTGGCACCCACGACATATCTTAGCCTTCGTCACGTAGTTGAAATCCTTAGGAAGGAAAAGACTGAAGATATCCTTGCCAGACCACAGAGGAATCGGTTTCTTCACTTCAGGCTCTGGAAGAGGTCCATAGTATCCAGCTGCAGCCAAGAGCTGACTGATCTCGTCCTTCTTGAGGAAAGACTCTCTTCGAGTTAGTAGGTAGGCTCCTGTGATG
>Ga0315314_1001016_pt1 | contig 26758 bp, 22 predicted proteins | sample TDP9_MG_FD_203631 | JGI IMG/M metagenome (GOLD analysis project Ga0315314, IMG submission 203631) | Freshwater sediment microbial communities from Lake Towuti, South Sulawesi, Indonesia - TDP9 | ecosystem: Environmental > Aquatic > Freshwater > Lake > Sediment | place: Indonesia: South Sulawesi... | reverse complement strand
CGTCAGAACACTACTCGAAGGCGTCTGGGCCCTAAGCGACCTGATCCTAATTCCAGATTTTCCGCTGCCCTACACCATCGCACTTGGAAACTTGGCGATCCCGAAGAAATATCAGAGCAGAGTGAGACTGATCGGCCCAATCGTAGAGGTTAAGCCAGATCAGCTACCAAGCAAAGAAGAAATCAGGAAGAAGCTGGGGTTCAATTCGAACCGCCACCTGATTTATGCAGCAGTGAGCGGCCCAAGAGTCGAAAGGAGATACTTGGCCAACAGGCTACTTGAAATATTGAGTAACCTCCACGCAGATTACCAAGTAGTTCTCTCAAAGGGGGAGCCCTCAAGTGAAGCCTACCCGAAAAACTGCGGTGATGTTACGGTCTATGACTGGATAGATGATCTCACCCAATTTGAACTTCTGAAGGCATGCGACCTTCTGGTATGCAGGGCAGGACATGGAATTGTAACAAAAGCCTTGACATACGGCAAACCTTTAGTCCTGATTCCAATCCCCGATCAGACCGAACAGTATGGCAACGCCAACAGAGCAGTTCGACTAGGAGTGGCAGAAGTCATTATGCAGACTGAATTGAATGAAGAAAACCTTTTCAAAGCCGCTGACAGAATCTTGAATTCCGATATCTACGAGAGAAAAGCCCGACAGGTTGCTGAAATGACAGGGACGCTCGACGCAACTCAAATGGCAATCGAAGTCGTCAAGCAACTAGCCAGCAGGAGTTAGTGGAGATAGTTTCACAACTAATGCCCTGACTGGATCAGGTCTATTTGACCTCTGAAATCTTCTTCCGCCAGAAGCCTATCCAACGAACGGAGCTCATCCGCTTGCTCATTTGAAGACATCTAACCATATGCTTTTTCTTCTCAACGTTAGACAGCCGCTCCATCCGGTGCTTCAATTCTCTAAAGCGACCTTTCGGGTCAAAGATCGGATTGCCATCTACGGTAATAACGTAGCAGAAGGCTCCCAAGAACGGATTCCCTTTCAACATTCCTTCAAAATCTCTCTCTCTACACGAGAATAATTTGACTTTAGAAAGCTTACGAACCTTGATTCGGACTTCCGCGGAGAATTGAACGTATTGAAACATTGTTGTGCGATTGCTTAACATCACAAAGATGTCGTAGTCGCTGTCTAATGATTGATCCCCGCGCCCTCTAGAACCATATAACACGACACTCAAAACGTCTATATTGTACCTTCCAGCAGTCTCAAGAACCGCGTGCAAACATCTTCTCACTAAGCCATTTGTTCCCATAGTCTCGAACTCACAGCAGTTCTCGCAAATATTATGTCTCTCTCATACCTTGATGCATGACTACGGAAGGACGGCTCTCCATTTACTTAGGGGTTATTCTAACCACTCTGAAGCCTCTCAACAAAGGATTGTTAAACTCGTTCAATATCACAGATTTCGTCACAGAATCTTCGTCCTTAGCGTAGCCGAATACATCGTGTTCAGCGATGTGGAGAGATCTTAGGGATACACCGTGTCCAGACCAAGTTGCGGTACAGTGTGAAGGTAATCCGAGGAGACGACCTCTCCTTTCGCTTGAAACTTGTCGCGCAACATAGACTAGAGCGTTCGCTCCCGCTGTTAACTCCGCAATTCTAACTGGCATGCTGTCTTTGCCTACTGCCAACACCTCTACGTCGAAGTTCTGTTCGATTTCCGAAGCCATCCTCCTCAGCCCTGGAAGTATGTTCCTAATATTTTCTTTAGCTCTAGAGGATATCGACATCTGTTGAAGCTCGCTTAACGTGAGATCAGTCAAACTGATTCCGCCCAAACTCATATCAAGATGAATAGCGGTTGCAGGCTGCTCCTCTAGGAGATCTCTACACAAACGCAATTCGAGAAGGACGAGCTTCTGATTGTTCGCCGCCGAGAATATAGGCTTACTAAGTGACGCTGACGCCAGCCTGTAAGGAGGTTCTACAAGCACGCTGGATGATGCGACGATCGTCTCTGGCTTGAAAGTATCACTGAGAATAGCGGCGCCGGAGTCCGCAGATATTATTCTCAAATCAATACGCCAAAGGATGTATGGTAGATTGCTGCAATAAGCTTTCTTCGGTTGAGACTACTTATTGTTCGCCGACGGCTCCTTCGAAGCCTTTCTCTCACTCCTGATTTCATGCAGAATAACGACGGCTTCTCCGAATGGTATCCTCATTCTAGTGCTCAGGTCGCTAGGCGTAATATCGGGACTCTCATTAAGAAGGACATTCGAAACGTACTTCTTGTGAAATTTATACATTGTAAGCGAATGCACAACTTCAACCAGTACCGGCCATAAGGGATCCCTAAAATATCTTTCCAGTTCAACTGACATTCTTCAGCACCTTAAATGTTTTCGTCCAGTTGAGATAATCAATCTATTGTTGACTGGCGAGTATAAGATAAGTTGGTAGAATCACTCAAAAGCCCTGAAATTGACACTGAACCATATCCTTCGGTCTATTCTTGCAGACCAAGAGAACACGTGTGAGAGCGATAAATCTTCTAGACCACGCTAAGTTTCTGTGGATTCATCCTTTCTTATAGCCAGAGTGAGAGTTGAGGCTACCTCAGCATTTTTTCTATCGAATGGGAATGACTTTGGCTCTTCATTTTGCTCCTCGGCAATACCAAGTTTCTTGAGAATTCGGGTGGCTCGAGGCCCCTCGCTATTATGTATTGCAAGAATTAGCAACGCTACTATTGGTCCTACCGCCAAGAGTCTCCAGTCAATTTCCAAGAAAACATAGCCGTAGACCGTCATTAGTTCAAGTGCCAGAGGCAGTAGGTACGTCCGGAACTGTTCAGATCGAGATGGCCACTTGGACATCGCCATCAAACGGAGGAAGCTGACGACTGCGTACCAAAAAAAGATCAGAACTATGAGTATTGTCCCAATCTTGACCGAGTCTGTTAGGGGAACTTGGAGTAAAATGATTATGACGAGCCCGCTTAAAGCGAAAACGGTGTAGCGTTCAAGTCGCTGATTCCAAGTCGGTGCTTTATGCCTGTCAAGCCAAAGAGCAGTGAGCCAAGCGGCGCAGAATGGGGCGCCAGCAAACATAAGCACCCATGTCAAGATAGGAAGTTGTCCTACGATAATTTGTGACAAGTCTCTTGCCAAGGAAGTTATCAGCACCAGAAGCGAGTAGGTCAGCATATATAGGTAGTTCGACACTACGCGGACCGTCGGATCTCTCCTATGTGCAATATTGAGCTTGAAGAGCTTTGCAGCGGCATATAGTGGAAAGATGAGGGCCGGCCACATAGACAGAATTACTAGTGGAGTGGCGATGATTTCGCCCCATTTCACAGAAATGTTTGGAGGGTGCACAACGCCGACCGCCCAGCCTATTAGGTTCTTGGTCAAATTCCACGTTAGACTGGCAGCAGTGATTGCGGGTACTAGTGCGACCCCAGCCAGTGTCAGGTAGAATCCGCCATGTGGAGTGGCAAGTGTCCTGAGCGCACGCCTGTAGAAACTTTCCTCAGACACATCCCAAGCTAGTATGATCTTCTGCGGCTGTCTTCTTGTCAGCCAGTAGATGGCACTTGCGGTTATTGTAATAAAAAATAACCCTAAAGCTGACTCTGCCGTTGAGGAAAGGACAAATTGCCAGAACATTATCATGATGAACCCTAGATAGACCGTAGTTACGGGCCAAGCTATGGTAAGTAACCAGATACTCTGCACCGCTTCGATACTGAAGTGACCGAAGAACAGATATTTCTTATTTTGAAACGAAGGCTCTGCCATAGACCAATAAGCCAACCTATTCTCGAACCGTCTCCTCAAATTCACATGAGCCTTTTCAGGTGGTATTCTTGCAAGATTAAATAGTGTGTAGAAGTATAACGGGATAAATGCAAGGAGGATAGAGACGAAGCCATAACCTGACAGACGAAAGGCTGTTGCTCCTATATACGCTGCTGACGCCACTGCTAGAGATTGCCTACGTGCTGAGACTCCGACCATAAGTTTTGGAATGTCTAGCAAGTATATTGCTGCCGCGAAGCTCACAGTGACAAGCTGCTCGCCTAACTGGCCATATCCAGGCACAGCGATCACAATCACGAGCCCGAGCAAAGAGAGGAATGAAGAAGCAAATGCCGCCAGGCGAATTCTGGCCACTTGCGAGCGTGATGTAAGAATTTTTGCAGGTCGTGTACCCAATATTATCGGTAACCTTTCCTTTAACTGTGGCTTTCTTCATTTTTCATAATTAAAAGTATTACTTGACAAACTAAGTTTTTTAGACTTTTGAGAATAGCCATCGTGAGTTACAAATCTACTTTCATGCAAGGCTCAATATCTTATGCCTTCGCACCGTCTAGAACGCTATAAAGACGTGACAAAGCACGAAAACAACTGAGATTCTTGCCAATAGATAGATTACATGATTCTGTATCATTATGGGAATACTATGATAAATACAACTTGTGTGATTTTCGGGTTCTAGATTTTTTGAAAAACCTGACTCGAAAGTAAATGTTTACACATATTTTTAATGTGAGAAAGATCATATTGGCCAAGGTAACGAAAAGTTTTAGGATTGACGAAGAACTTTGGAATCAGTTTGTCGCGACGTGCGAGACTCTTGACCGAAAGATCACCGATGTCATAGAGGAAATTTTCAGAGATTTCTTGAATGAAGCCCCAGCTAAACCGGAATTTGATTATGATGAAGCGCTCAAAAGACACAGAAATCTTCTTCTAGAACTTCGCAAGTTGCGAGGCGATATGGACAAGACGTCTGGCAAGGGCACATTCCGAATGCTTAGAGACCGCTATGACGAGTTAGGCGGTAAAGACGATCTATCGAATTTTGACGAGATTCGGGCTTTGATGTTCCGGAACCCACCAGATGTGGGGAAAGAGGCCTTGGTATTCTTCTGGGACTATGCTCGGAAGTACGAGAGCTTTCTAGAATTGGGAAACCGTTTAGCTGAACTCGGCAAAGGAAACTTGCCTAGTACGCCGACAGGGAATGAGATTGAAGAAACCGAAGTTGGAAATAATGAGTCAGAAACAGAAGAAAAATAACAAAAAGATAACTCACATGAGAATTAGCTTACAGAACTATGGAGAGCTTGGCAAACTCAAAGAACGCTTGAACATTCGCTCCAGAGATGCGGTTCTCTCCGTCATACTAACCGAATACTTGGATCGCAGATTAGAGGAATATCCAGAGGCAACAGTTGAAAACGTGATGGAGACTCAGACGCCAATCATTTTGACAGGCATACCCGGCTCAGGCAAGACGAGCTTTTTGAGGGAGACGCTGATACCGAGAATAAACTCAGGCGTATTTGTGCTAGATGTGCATGATGAATATCCGAATCTAGATCAGATCAAGTTGGGGCAAGTCTTTTCACTGAAGTTCAGGCGAGTCAACAAAAAGCTCAGGCTTGTGCCGAGTGCAAATGTTGACGTGTCAAAATCCGAGGCTGACGGTATCTTTCGACACCTAATCATGTTCCAGAAAGAGCTGAAGAACTGGACGGTCATAATCGAGGAGGGTCACCGCTTCGCAGACAGTCCGTTCTTGAAATCTCTGATAGCTGAGGCACGTAAACATATGAGGAAGATCATTGTTGTCAGTCATCAAGTCGAACCCTACACGGGCCTAGGTCGAATATTGAAAGTTTCCACGTTCTTAAATTCATTTAATATTGAAAACAAGGCTGGATGAGGTGTCCCGTCGTTAAGATTAAAGAAGTTCAATGAAGGCGTTGTATGTGGTTTGCTGGAGATTCTCTGTGAAGGCTAAGATTCATGGGCGAAGAAAGAGAAGAAACAGAATTTAATCTTAAAGAACTTCAATCTTGGTTGTAGTAACCTCTAGATTCTAGTGATTCAACCCAAATAATAATAAGAAACGTTGTGTGGGGAGGCCCCCTAGAATTGTCTATTTATTTAAATTATTTACTTACTTGTCAGTCGATTGCAGATGACAAACTCAGCCCTCTGAAAATCGTTAATGGTTTATAGATTTCAACGATTTCAATAAATCTAATTTTTCTTCTTGAGATTTCTAGGAAGGAAAATCAAGTATCTACAGCCTCTTCTGCAGTGTTCCTTGTTTGGATTAAAGATTTCATGATATAGGCAGAATGGAATACTGTTGTTGTCCGGACACGGTTTTCTCGAAATAGGCTTAGGAATAAAGGTTCTACATCTCGGAGCAAACGGAGCAAAGGGATTCTCGCTCATAATCTTACACTCTCTGGCTGTAAACGCCTGTAAGTCTTGCACAGAGCTTCACGATTCTAGTATCGATCTTGAGGTTCGGTTTGATTCGAGATTGATAGTCGGCGTGCCATTGGAGAAGATATGCAAGGGAACTGTGGACAACTCGCTTATAGTTGACATTCCTTCGCTTTCTCGCATAACGAGTGCGATAGATTTTCCTGAGTAAGACACCTAGTGCATTTCCGAGATAAGGTTCATTTTCAAGGTTCAGTTGCTTGAGAGTTCGAGAACCCGCTTCGAGCAACTTCCTCAGTCTAGAGTCAAAATCTTTTGTCAGGTATTGGCCCAGAATTCGTTCTCGAACTCCAATGTCCTTGGTCTCACCGCAAGAATTTCTGATAATCCTATACTTCTCGAAGCGAGACATTTCAGAACCTAAACCGCTATGAAAATCTAGGAAGTTGACAGGTTCATGATCTTGAATCTCTTGAAGTTGATTTCTTGTAGGATCGACTTCACGCTCTTGGTTTTCAGGTTCGGTGTTACTTGCCGTAACATTCTTGCCATGAACAACGCGGTAAGCGGTCATGTGGCTTATTCGGCGTTTCAAGTGAAATTCAGCAATTCGGCGATATGGAACTTTGAGATCGGCTAAGTATTTTATGAATTCAACATCTCTCTCAGATAGTTTACTCATCGCAATTCCCACCTCTCGGACAGGAGTTCGGCTGTACTTCGGGTTCAACTTCAAACTCGAATTCAGGTCGAGGAACCCTTCTTTTCAGGAAGTATGCTTGACCGCCATGAGCTGAATTATTTATGCAGATATCCCATTCTCTTGAAACTGTATGGTAAACCTCTGAGTTGCAGATTGGACACCTACTCATTTTACCACCCTTAACTGAGAAATCCAAGCTGAACTATCATAGGCGAGAACTCCATCACCCACCAATTTTTCAACGATCTTCTCTCTATCTTTCAGATCTGGAATCATTTCAACGACTTTGGGATGATAGAGCAGATCGACGGCGTTTATGAGACCGGAGGGTGAGTCTCTTACAATCTTCACGATAAGGTCTCTCTTTTCGCCAAGAGTGGCTTTGATTGCTGAAGGCATTTTCGGAGAACCCAAACAGAGAACGTGTAGGCCATCTTCCCATAACTCTAGTTTAATGTTGAACCGAGCGATCTTCTCATTGATAAGTGAGAGATGCTTACGCTTCCTTAGGTTGTCTTCAACTCGGCTGAAACGCTCAACCCAACCAAAGTCCTCTTGCTCACGTAGTTTCTTGAACGTTGGGTCGAGAGTGTCGAGCTTGAATTGGTCGGAAGGAGATGTCTGATAGTGAGTGTGAACGGTTCTAACTAGGGCTCGCAAATCGTCGGGTAAGCGTGTATAAACGCTCCAATCGACTCTTTCTGTGAAAGACTGTTCCTGCACAATTTCTTCAAGAGAACCGAGGTTTATGTCAAGAATATCCTGAAGATATTCCTCAGCTTTTTCGAGTATAGGCTTCGATTCAACTTGAGTATTATCTAGATGTGTTTTAATGAATGTAGGAATCGATTCAAGCAACGCTATCCTTAATGGCGCTCCTCGGATTCGCCTTGTAGCGTTCATTGCGTGTTGAAGCCAGAACTCCGAAAGAATCTTATCGAAATCACCGATAGACTCCGAGACGGTCTCTCGATACTGAGGTAAGTCTTGATGTATCCACTGTCTAACTTCTGGTCTCTGCCAGAAATCTTTGAAATGCGGAAGAGCCCAATTCATAATTTGGTCTCTCAGTTCAATCAGAAAGTCTATTTCTTCTTCGTCAAATTGCTTCCACTTCACGACCTGATAGTGCCGAGAATATAGAATGATTCCAATTCTTCTCCCAAGATTCACTGTTGTTTCAGTTAGCCTGCCGACAAGGGAGGCGAAACTTTGCTTATCGTCTGACGTAACGTCAGGATTTCCGCTGAAGATAATAATGGGTTTTCCTTCAGTAACAAAATTTACCCCTCCAGCCGTGATGAAGCAACGACCATCATCCATGAAGCTGAGGAGAAAACCCAACAGGTCTTCAGCTTGCTCTTCAATTTGCTCTATTGCTATAGTTCTGTCATATCCATGTACTGCTCCATAGGAAATATGTTCTGGATCAAACGCCGTGCCGGCGAGAGATTTCTTCGTTGCCTTATCGAGTCTCTTGCCATTGTTCGTATAGAAAACCGATTTGCCGACACCGGGATTCAAAAACGCTAGGCTGTGTGGAGCCGTCCTCATATCCCAGTTGGGTAGGATAAATGACTTGAAGCAGGTGATTAATCTGGGATCTTTCGAGTCTGCTCCCATGAGGGTAAGGTCTTGAATAAAGCCTTCCCAATCCCAACTTAATATGGATCGAAGTTGAGGTTTAGTAAGCCCAAGTTCAACGGCGAAGATCAATTCCTCTCTAGAGTTAACAAAGCTAGTCCATTCCTCCGTTCTTCCAAATTCTTTTCTGAATCTAAGCAACCCTCTCTCTGTTGGAGGTTTAGACAATAGGAGTTGCCTCTCAGAAGTAGTGAGAGGGCGAATTAACAACTGTTGCTCGCCTAGAGGCAATCCATTTGAATTGCTGGCGACGAATAGGAGAAGCTTTTCATCACTATCCTTTCGTATTGCTGAAAAGGTTCTGTAGAAGGGAGTTGTAAAACTGTTGATCGCTTCAACCTCTTCATTCGGTTTAAGTTTCTCTTTGATTTGAGCCAGCCCTTTCTCTAATGCCTCTCTCGTACAGGTTGGATTCAATTTCTCGTTGAAATGATTGTTTGCGAGTTTGAACAAATCAACATTTGTTGTTTCTATGATTCTACCACTAGAGAGTTCAATTTGATACCTAACCTCACCGACATTTGCGAGAAGCCTTAGAACAATGAGCCTCTCTCTTATATGTCTCGGTATTGCGTAGATTCTCTTATAACTCATGTATTACAGAACCCCCTAAAACTCGAATTTCAGAAAGTAGCCTTGTGTGTAACCTACGACACCTACGATATCTACGACAAAATGTCGTAAATGTCGTAAATTTCGTAGATCTCGCGGAGGGTAGTATCCCAAAAACCTGTAGTCTAGAACATATCATGTATGCAGAAGCTTGCTGTTGAAAACTCTCATTTCTTAAAATGTTACTATTTTTATCTTGAATCGGCACCTAGATCGCCTCTGGGTGTTGGTTCTGGGAAGAAATCATAGCCCTCTATGAACCAGTCGCCGTCCCTCCAAGGCGGCGAGCTTCCCATAATCTTGATCAACCTTTCAACTTCTCCTTCTTGTAGGTGAAGAACTTTTGATCTGGCAGGTAGAACACGTACCCCATTGTTGTCCTCACGGCCTCCAACTGTCCTTCTTGTGCTAGTGAAAGAAGGAGAGTCTTCGCAGTTACCCAACATATGCCTAGATTATGAGACACGAATTCAACTGAAACTGGTTGACCTCTCGCTTCTATAAGCCTGAAAACTCTTTCCGCGAACTGGGGTTCTCTCACTATTCGCATCTCTCACGACTTCCTTTCGTAGATAAGTCTTAAATACAACTAGTTAAATCTTACTCTATATGTAAATAAATCTTACACCTGTAACATTTATTTACAAAAATGGGAAACTGAGGAAAAATGGCGAAGAAACGGCTTAGGAAGTCCCCAAAGGAACTAGCCTATGAAATCCAGAAAATATTGTCTTTAGAGAGGCGACAGGCAGGATTGACAGAACTTCACCAGCTCGTGAGCAGTAGAGTTGGAAAACCCCCGAGCTTCACCACTTTGTACAAAAGTCTAAGACTGGTGCCTCACCTGCGAATGAAACTCGTTCCGAGTGGAGGCCGTCCTAGATCTTCTTATTATCTCGACACTATGCAAGTCATCAACGATAGGATAAGAGAGCTAGAAGCCCTACTCAGAACATGTCGTACCGAACTTTCAACCTCCCAACTGAAAGATATCCGCAACAAACTACAAAGATTGAAGATTTTCATTCCTGAATAACTGCTGTTTGAAATTTCTAAAAAGGGGAGGGGTTTTAGGGCTAGCCCAAGGCCTCAGTAGAGAGATTTTCAATCTGAATAGTAAACCGCGTTTGCGCTAGTCGTGAGTGAGCTGTCCCCACTAGCGATGGGAGCCATGTAGTACAACGTCAATGTTATCTGATACACTGGATCGCCTGACTCAAAGTCCATCTTGATATTGGTGGTAAAGTCTTTTCTATTGAGTTCTGTCTGAGGCGTTAAGATGTAGAGTGCCGTATCCAATCCATCGCCAAACTTGCAGCTGTAGTATAAATCATTCTGCCTAATCGATAACGAACTGGTCAAGTCAATGTATCCTTTACCGTCGTCTGGCAGGTCAATTTTGACGTACACGAATTTGGCAACGTCTGTCGTTGGAGCGTATGTAGAACCCGTCGATATAATGACGATATCTAGTTTCTGTAGCGCCCATCCTCTGTTAGTGTTCGATTGACTTGTATACCATTGAATATACTTGTCAACAGCGGTTGTTCCAGCACTTGTGGTTGAACTACCGGGTCCAGTTAATGTTGGAGCTTCATATGGAACAATGTAAGCCACGAATGGTAGCTTAGGTCTATAACCTTCTTTCGCTGGAATATCCCTGCAATTGTATTTGAACACAAATTCTTTGATGTTGTTTCCGTCGATATCGAAGTATAGGACTTGTTCTACTCTTGAGTTGTAGAGTTTGACATCACTCCAATGGACATAATAGTTTGCTGCTGGTACTGCGGCAATATAGACATAGCCTCCATAGTCTTTCGTTAGAGTTATTGTATCTGTTCCTGAGCCTAAGTACTTGTATGAAGCAACACTAGCATAGTATTTGAACGCAACCTCTGTACCCACAGTGTAGGTTGTCGATGGAGTGAAATGATTAACGATGGACGGAGTTGCGTCGAAGTCCCCCTCAGTCGTGACACCGCCGACTGTAGGAGTAGCTGGAGGTGTGTACTGAGGTTGCGTTGTTGTCAATTGAGTAGGTATGACTCCACTGAAAATCAATACGAGTACAATGAGCCCAACAATGATCACTGCTGATCCTGCTGAAACAGATCCCCTTTTACCCAATGTCAATTCACTTCATTTTTCTTGAGATAAAAATAGAGTTGAAAGAAATCGACAATTGAGTTAGAGACGTGAAATTCCCTAGCCTTTCAGAATGAATGCTGACAGCCTTTTGCAGAAATCCTTGTATTGGCACTCTAGTTGACACTTCTCTAAAAGCGGAACAAGTTGTCTTCCAACCTCTCTAGCCCTACTTTGGGGTTGGGGAAGCTCTTTCTGTGTCGGTGGCACAACGCCACAAAATCTTTTTAGAATCCTGTGTTAATCACTCTGGGGATCCAATCTAAAACTAGCACACTGGAATGTCCGACAAACGCTGTAGGCACCCCAGCCTATTATACATATCATGAAACAATCCAAGTAAGCCGCATTGTCGGCGAGGTTGCAGATACTTCATCTTTCTCCCGGATTCGATTTTTCGCAACATGGAATGAGTTTCTCTTGTGACTAGAAAACGTATCTCGTCTGATAAAACCATAGTAAAAGAACACTGCCTTGAAGATAGTTGTGGAAGCCAAAGCCACGACGAAGCCAATGGAGAAGCCAAACGCAGATTTTGAAACGAAGGGTATCGACATTATACAAGCCATGAACGCAAGAGAAGCTCCAAATATAATGGGTGTTTTCAGGCTTCGCCGACTGACCAAATCCCATGCCGAGAATGTTCCAATTTGAAATAGAAACCCGAAGTAAATCATGTAAGAGTATGTTTCTCTCTCACCCCACGTAGCGACCCAACTTAACAATATGTCAAAGACAATCAAAAAGGTCGTTAAGATGACCAGGCGTCGTTCTGAGATTCTGCCCATTCGCTTCATCGCTTCCCGTTCCACGTCGGCAGGCGGATCTTCAAACAGGAAAGATATCGATTCTTGATTCTTGTTGCTTTATGCCGTCTTCCCAAAGGGTGAGCATAACAACGTAAGGTGTACCTTTAGTTTCGTCTGGAGTGCGAAGGTATGTGACCTTGATTTGGTAAGTTCCTTCCCCCAGCGCACTGAAGGATGCATTCGACAATTTAGTTTCACGGTAGTTGACATGAAAGTCTAGAGTGTAATGCCCCACGGTTCCTGAAAGAACAGTGAGAAGCGGAGTGTCTCTCGTGGCTGCAAGCGCGGTTCCCACAGGTATCTTCTCATAGTTTCCCAGCAGTATAGACAGTTTCGGCATCGGTCTCTCTATCGCCACGGTAACAGTTATTCTTGGGCTCAATGGTGCCATTAGCAGAAACCCTGTTCCAAGTATCAGAATGATTAAGGCCAAACCGGAAACTTGTATGCCGACTTGAGTTCGACTCATGGCTCCTTCATCTTCCTTAGACATTTCGTTCTTTGCCACAATTAACACTTCCGACTGGCTTGTCGCGTCCCCATACTGCAAAGAGCCCGAAACTCCGCGACTTATCGTCAACATAAAAATGCTCATCAAGGCCGACAACTTATCAGAACCAATTTTTCAACGAAACTTTTTGATATAGCTTTTAATTATCACTTTTTCGAACTTCGCGAGGATCATGAAGCATCTTTCTAGCAGACACAGCGGACTTTTCATGGCAATTCAAACAGCAACAGAACTTTCATCACATGTTCGCTAGCCAAAACGAATCCGGATAGCTCCGTCATCCTGTCATATTCCATGCATAGAAACGTAACGTCCATTTTTTCCTCACCGGCCTAATTCTCTCCACGCTTGAACCGAATTCAGCATCTTCGTCAGGATAGACTCAAACTCTGTTGGACTTGAAACGCGCAGTATACCGCTCTCTTGACGCAGCAGGCCAGACGCCAGAAGTCTTGTCTTGATAGATTCGTAGGTGCTCACGGTCAAGCCATTATTCGAGATATACGCTCTCCACTTGTTGACTCTGTAGGGCTGTCCTTCAATCTGCCTCTGCCTGACATGGTTCATCAGGTCCAATGCCTTCTTGGCCATATCTACCGACGTCACGACTATCCGCTCTCTCCTCAGATGCTTCAGTTTATGAGTGTCGGGCATAGGTTCGGTTGAGTATGATCGAAAGAATAATGATTCAAGAACCGCCTGCATATCGTACGGTACAGCTTGTTTCAACTTCAAGACGGTTTGAGTTTTCATCTCCGTCATAGTTCATCTATAACAAAAATAGTGAAAATTCTCTGACAAGTTCAGTCGAAATAACCATAACCACTTTGAATCTTGTGTAACTATGCTCTTCACACACAAGAATTCACTGGTTCAAATTCAGTCGGCCGTACCAAGGGCGGACACGCAAATCATCTCCTCATGTTATGGGATGAATCCCCTAAAACCCCTCTTTCTCTTGCGTTCTGCTCGCTTCGCTCGCAGATCCTTCAAGACGGTTAAGATCTAGATCACTGACTTTCTTGTCCTGTACGCCTTTCTAAATCTTGGACATGTGGGAAATGTGCGATTAATCTCTTGGATCTTTGATCTGGTTCTTCAAGAATTTCTTTTACGTACGGTAAGCTACCACATCAAGTTACGAGATAGGAACTTTTACATTTTCGCGTCTGGTTTGTCTATATCGATAGGCGTGTGACGGGAACTCATGACCGAGCAAGCAGCGCACTACGCGCTTGAATATGCAAAGCGAGTGAACGAACTATTACATAGTTGTCTGTGGCCCACTTGGTTCTACAAACACGAAGTATACGAGGTCCCAAATGTTGCTACCGGTCTGTTCATAACCTACGACAATCAAAAAGATGATGAATTCGAAATTCATACTAATGTGAAGTGGAAACGGTTCCGTCTGAGATTGACTAAGATTACGAAGCAATGGGCAAGCCTTTCTCTGAACACAATGAAAAAACTCTCGAAGAGTACAGAAAAAACGATTGGAGGGTGGGAACGGCGAACGATTTACTTTTTCAAAGGTGGTAATGATCCGAATTCTTGGATGCCTGCTAAAGCGGAGACAGATGTTTATGCGCTATTGGCAGGTGCCAGCAAGACTTGGGGTCCTCTTGTACTGGACAGAGTTAGTCGGGTGAGAGAACTAATACCTTCAGGACGTGATCATTTCAAAGATTATCAGGATCATGTCAGAGTGACTATCAACTTTCTGTTTATTGGACAATTGGGAGAAGCTAAGCCCCAAGTCCGGATAGAGAGCGGACTAGAAATTCGAGATCTGATTTGCCAGAACAGATCAGATTCAGGATTCTGGAAAGACCTGAAGGATAAGTATTCCTGCACGGAAATACTCTTTGATGCGAAGAACACTGAGAAATTAACGCGAGAAGATATTAGACAGGTCTATAGCTACTTGAAACCAGCCATGGGTCTATGGGGTTTCATCGTCTGTCGCGCTCCACAGGGTGATAACATAATTGCTTTCAATCGAGAACAGTTCAATAACTATCAACAAAAACGTGGGGTCTTGATACTAACTGATGACGATCTTCTTCGTATGGCTAGGATAAAGCTCAGTAAGCAAGATCCTTCAGAGTATATGAGAGATAGAATGTCAGAATTCGTTAGGAGTGTGTAATGGTAAGTTACGATTCCCTTCCTTCTTGTCTAGTGTGTGTGCGCACCAAGGGACCGGGGATATAGATGGATTGCTGGTTTTGATTTCCACGTGGATGTCATGTAAATGTTAGGTAAAAATACTGGAGACCAAAAAGTAATATCCCATACGATCGCTCGATCATTGTCGAGAAATATCAATAACAAATTCACTATCTACTAATAGTGGTAACCTCAAATCGCCATCCTGTGTAAGGTTGCGAATAAACGTAGAAATGATTTGTTGCAGTCTCGATAGACCAGCTCTCTCCATTTGAAAACTCTACTTCAACTATAGCATGAAGCACGCCTTTTGTGAGCAACGATTCCTCATCTGAAACCAAGATATTGCCGTCAAGTTTGACATACCAAACGTATACTTTGAAATTGTAATGTTCCTGACGATTACCTTCTATAAGCATGCTCGCCATCAAGATGGTCGTTTCGGAGCATACTCCTCTGCCCTCGGTCAGAGTCTCGGCAGGAAATCGGTATGGTGCCATTCCTATACCCGTGCCATATACAATGATTTGGTTTTTTACGTTATCCACCTCCTTTACGAACTCTCTGTCAGACCTTCCGCTAGTTAAAGTCACAGTAATGTTTCTAAAAAATGATGGTTGAATGTAAGGCCTCATATCACAGGTAGATACCGTTCCTCCAACTGTTTTTAGGTTCACCATTTCTACGGGTTTATTCATAGACACATAATACCTGTAAGTGTCTATCGGCATTGTCCAAGTTGTCGTATCTCTCTTAAGATCGTAGAATACCCATTTAATCTCTCCACCAGATATTGAACAATATGGTGGAACCAGTGCTTCATGTTTTAGCTTTTCATACTCATAAGATAGAGTGGAGTATTCTTGGGCGGAATTCGAGATATAGCTGTACTGAACGACATTAAGAAATAGGCTGAATATTAGAATTACTGCAATTATGTAATTGAATGGTTTATGAACTTGTTCAACTGATGTTGCTTTCATATGGATGGCTACGAGTGGTGTGGTTGGCTTTTGAGGCCTTGATGGCCTCCCACAGCTTGAACAAAAACTCGCATCTATAGGTATTTCTCTTCCACAATATTGGCAGTATGTGGCTTGTGAAGGCTTACCTTGAATTGGAGTAGCAGACAGATCTACAAGACCGCATGAAGGACACTTGCCCAGTCTTGATGTACCTATCGCCTCTATCTCTCTTCCGCACTTGGAGCAATAAGGCAAAACTACCACATGTACTAATCCATCGATTGCACGTATAAAAATCGCGAAGGCGACTGTGTCATGATTCGGAGCGAAAGAGACTTACACCAGCAACTCATACAGTGGATACGTAGCGCCTTCGAGATGGGAAGGCGATGGGTAGTGACAGTCTGACCGGCAACGTCAAGCAGCAAGACCGTTCCACGGCAGCTATTACCTTAGAGATCCACGAATCTGATGATCCTTTGCTACTTGGAAATAAATGTATGCGAATAAGGTCTTCCCGCTATTTTAGGCAAGCTAAACTACTAAGACCTCACGGATTGCGCGCAAGACCCGATCGGAGAAGGGACATCGTCTTTGAAAGCGAAATATCGCACCTGCTTGTCGCAGACCTGCTTGAAAAGGCAGGTTGGAAGATGGCCACCCACAGCTTAGGTCACGGGACACATCCTCTAACGCATGATCCAATAGAGTTTATTGAAAGGATTCAGAGAGGACACCTTTCTGGCGAAATGAGAGCTTTCCTCAGCAGACGCTATACAGGCACGCCGGGGGGCTTAAGGTTCGATTTGCTGATAGCCAACAAGAGACATTTTGCTCTTCTTGAGATAAAATCCACCATGAAGGATTCGCCTACATTTTACCTAGGCGGTCTGGGGCAGTTATTGTTCTATCTGCAGGCGGCCGAACTTGGCATACCTGTAAAATTCGTTCATGTCAAATTCCTAGACAGTTGGAAGATAGCGTTAGCACGTTTTCCCGAGGGTGAACTTGTTAGAAACGGAGCAATATCTCCTAGGGTGAACACGATCGGAGGGAGGGATGGAGTATTCCTGTCACTGCTGATCTTGAATCAACTTGTAAGGAATCCTGGTCTGACCCCGCTCACAATCGCTTCTGAGCTAGATCAGGGGGAAGATCGTGTAGAATTCTGGCTAGCCACTCTCAGAAACAGAGAGTTGATTGCTAGAGTTTCTGAATTTCAGTACTGCCCGAAGTGCCGCCAGGAATTTCCCGGCCACCCAACATTCTGTCCGTTATGCTCGACAAGAGCCTATGGTGGCCTACGAGATGGCCATCGGATAGCCGTACTTCTGCATGACCGCTCCTCCTACAGCATCACGGACAAAGGCCTTGAGGAGCTACATGCTTGTGCGAAACTACTGCTGAACCATCGTGAATTCGTTTCAAAACAAATCCTAACCTTATTCGACAACATATGACCATAGGCTACGCGGAAAAGTTTCGAGATCCAAGTTACCTAACGGACTCCTGTCGCCCATCATAGTTTATCTATAGCAAAAACGCTCAACTTTTCCCAACGTTCCAGCTAAAATAGTTGAGTTATCATACGGAGTCACGTAGTAGAAATATCAAGATATTTTCCCAAAGAATTCTGCGGGATATATAAAGCAAGTGAGTTCCTCAAAGCGTTCAAATCCTATTATAGACAAAGTATTATGTGGCTAGAAAGAGAAGTTGACTCACCTAGGGGTCTGTTTCATTCTCCTCATCTTGGCAACCGCATATCTTGGAAACTATGCATACGCACAACAGGTTTTTTCTCTAGAACTAAACGGGTTTAGATGGGATCATTCAGAACTTACGGTTGTGTTCATTTCAGGCGGTGCAACAAGCCTTTCGCTTTCTTCGGCAAGAAATGGATTTGAACGCTGGTATAACGCGCTTCAGGAATTTGCTGTCGAATCATCGAAGTTTGAATATGTTGCCAAGATTTCTTTTCGATTTCTTCTAGAGGGATTAAACGCAACCGGCTCTAACTATGATATTACTGTGAGTTGGGTGGAATCTTTGCCAAATGCTTCCGGCATTTGTCATGTAGAATACAAAGCTGAGAACATTGTAGCCAAGGCTGAGATTAAGCTCGTAGAAACCGTTATGGCTATGCATGAGATAGGTCATGCTCTTGGGCTAGGAGAGTCGAACGACCATCAAGACTTGATGTACCCTGTAGTTAGTTTGGAGACTTCGGATTCACCTTCACCTGTAGACCTTTATGGTGTGGCACTTTCATTTTATTGGTTGGCGTTGGGAGAAGAATGGGAATATGAGATCCCAAAGGAATTGCGCTACAGAAAGAACTTTGACGAATCAACAGGCAAAATAACCTATGTCGTTGAACCCGTCAACCTGAACCCGACGAAGAAAAAGATTGTGACGATTGTGGCTCCGGAATCGACTCCAACTGAACCCAGCTCTGAACAGCCTAAATGGGAATCATGGTTTTTAATTATAGCAGGAATTCTTGCCTTGATCATTTTTGTTTATCTTGCCCATTTGTCTTCAAGACATCCGAAGCCTACGACAGTTTCTCCATCGTTCTCTCAGCCTTCACTTGTTTCCAAGATTGGGTGTCCCAACTGCCGGGCGAACGTGGGTTTTCAAGACAGATTTTGCGGTAGCTGCGGTTCTCCGATCAAAACATGCTCAGCATGCGGTACGGCAAATCTGTCTAGCAGTTCGCATTGCCATTCTTGTGGAAGAAGACTAACGCCATAGGATTGAGTGATTATGAGTGAGATTCCATATTGTCTCAAATGCGGAGAAAGAATGACGCTGGTAGCAGCTGGTTGGTACTGTATGAAAGACGACATACTTCTTGACAAGAATACTCTATTGCCAATCGGAGGTGCACCTTCCAAGTACTACGTCAAGGAAGAGTTGATTGGAAAGGAGATTTTTGATTCAAGAGCAAGAAGGGTCGGTTCGGTGAAAGACATCGCCTATTCTAAAGAAGGCAAGGTAGCACTTGTCACTAACAAACAACAAACACAACCAATTATCCCCTTCGATTTCGTAGATCAAGTTGGAGACATAATCATTCTCAAGGCGAGTTGGCGAGAACCGTCAGCACCAGAACTGGGTAGAATCTGTTCCGCCTGTGGAGTTAGAAATCCCAGCCACGCTACAAGATATTGTGTCAGTTGTGGAGCGAAGTTCGACTGAACGATTGAAACCTTGTCGAATAACTCTTGGATCGGTTTGTAGCTGTTTTCCGCAAGACCTGAGCTCTAAACAGGCGTATATCCATCAAATCATCCTGATCTCACAAACGAAAGATTTTGAAAGAGGGCCTGTACGTGGGCAGGTCTAATGTAGAGTTGTTGCGCGACAACAGATGTCTAAAGACCCCCTTGTCCTTCTCCCAGTAGGCTCCTTTACCTGCCGATATTCGACCGCACTTGACACATCTCCCGTCGTACCTGAGAACAATTTTCTTCAAGCCAACTCACTTCGAGAAATCTCTCTAGGTATTCATATATATTCTAATTACTCGTAATACTGATGTCGACTCTTTAAGACGGACAAGGTAGGGAGCGATGTTTGCCTTGCAACGTTCTAGTGAATCCAGGCCGGTATTCTTGACCGACCGCCCGATAGACAGTTCGAAAGATGACGAGTTCAACTACGCGGTGTTTGTAGATCAGTTGGAGAAGATCGTTGAGAATTGTGAGACCCCCGCAAACATAGGACTGTTCGGGAAATGGGGAGTCGGCAAGACATCCATTCTAAATCTGTTAGAGGAAAGAATTCAGAATAGGCGAGAACTGAAGGAAAGTTTCGACTACGTCCGTATCGACGCCTGGAAGCTTTTCAAAGAGTCCCTCCGCCAACAGCTCCTTCTGGAATTGAACAGGTACTACGGGGCCTTTGAAGAAGAGGATATCGAGGATATTCTTTTCAACATAAAAGAAGTCCCTCTTGAGATTCCAGAGAAAATATGGGAAACCGTGATTGACACCCTCCGCCTATTTCCCTTATTCTTCCTCGCATCGGTTCCGATTCTTGCAGTCGCGTACTTCTTGCAACTTCCGTACTCGACCACAGTCGAACTTCTTCTGATACCCCTTTTCCTTCAAGTCGTAGAGAAATTGATAACAGCTGCTGGTGAGGTTAAGAAGAGCGCGACAAAGATTGTCCCGAAGATTGAGTACGCCCATCAGTTCGAGAATCTCTTCAGGAAAATAATCAAGAAGAGAGGAAACAAGAGTCTTCTTCTCGCCGTGGATAACCTTGACAGATGCGAAAGCGAGATCGTTGTCGATTTTCTAGGAACAATCAAGACCTTCTTGGAAGTTCCCGGATGCATCTATCTTCTGGCTTGTGACGATGAGGCTCTTGAGAAGCATCTCGTGAGCGTTAGAGGTGCGAAGTTTGCTGAAACTGATGCTAGGGAATTTCTCAGGAAGTTCTTCCATACCACGTTAAGAATTCCTCCTCTAATCGATGAAGACTTGGACAAATACATGGGTCATGTGCTAGCTAAGGTTGACGTGAGGTTTGATGAAAGCGTCAAGGAAGTCCTGCTTCAGGCTGTAACAAAGAATCCGCGAAGAGTCAAGCAATTCGTCAACAACCTTATCGTTACTTATCGGCTTGCTGAGGCGAAAGAGCAGAAGGGACTGATTCAGAAAGCGGTTGTAACAAGAAATACGGGGTTCCTTGCTAAGATTACCGTTATACGAGACGAGTGGCCTGACTTCTATCGGCAGCTGGAGCAGCAAGAGGATTTACTGAACTACATAGAGAGCTACTTCCAAGGTGAAGAAACCGAACAATTAAACTCTAAAACAATTCAGGAATGTTTCAAGAATAATCAGGGCATAGAATGGTTCCTTAGAGCTACCCGAACTGTTACAAGCGAAGATGTTCTTCCGTTCATTAGACTTCATCAAGAGTCCTACGAAAGCGCCATCCCAGAGCTTGAAATCCTACGGCTGAGGGTCAGACAGAACGATGTGGACTATGTCAGACGCGCCATAGAGAAACTCTCGGAACAAGAAAGGACGCAGTACATTCTTGAGATCCTCAAGTTCTTGGATAGTGATGTCAGGCGTCACAGGTTTCAATTTGCCTTTAATGCGGTGAATGTGCTCATAGAGACCTTCGACGCTGTTACAGGTCAAACTCGTGCCGAAGTTGTTGCGAGACTTCAGAACTATCTTACAACTAAGGAAATCAAAGGTGATCTGGGAAGATTTGATCGCTCCAAAGTTTTCCATGCTGTTGCCCAGATGATTCCTTTCTACAGGAACCACATCTTCCTGAGATACGTAGAACTTTTGGCAAGAGAGAAGTCCTATGACGCGAGTCTCCTCGATTTACTCATCCAACACCGAGAGATGCTCGGTCGTGAGGTGGTTGATGCACTCAATCAATCTCTGGCACGATTCCTGGACCTTAACGAAGCGGAAGCACTGAAGATCGTACGCGAAAAGCTATGTTCCGATCCGAAGGTCGCAAATGACCTCGTTAGAGACAGGTTGGTGACGACGGTCGTCGGAAAAATAGGTATTGAAGTTTCAGATGTCAACAATAACCGATGCCAGGTGTATCTCGCGCTCAAGCATCTTGCCTCTCAAAGGACAAAAACCCAGTTCGTTGATAAGTTATTGACCATAGTACGGCAGAGACAGGTCAATTCTATCGACCAGCAGATCAGATTTGCAATAGATCAGTTGAATTCTCTAACGAGCGAAGACATTCCTCGTGATGTGGTTGAAGACTTGTACAAGGCGCTCACTGACTGCTCCTCACGGATGTCTAATGAAATGGAAATGATCGAAGTCTTGGCGCCTATCTTCGGAATATTCGGCAATCTGAAAGAGGGTGATCAGAAGAATCTCGTTGAACAGCATCTGGCCCCATTGATATCTCGATGCAGCCTCACGTGCATCAACGCAGTATTGGAGATGGGCAAGCAGCACTCTGTAGGGCTGGTCGACTACGAGTCATTCTTCAACGCATTGATTAATCGCGTCAAATCAAATCTCCCAGAAAGTAGCCTAATTCAGTTTGTTATAGACGAAGCTCAGGAAAAGCAGAAGGCGTCGATTGGGAATGCACTCGCAGAAATGATTCAGAGCAACAATCGAAGCCTGTATGATCCGGCGTTGCAAGCTCTTCAGAAAAACTACGAAAAATTGGCTGGGGAAGCTTTGGACGCCGTATGTCAAGCGTGTTTTGATATGGCGAAGAAATTTCCTTCGCAAAGGAACATTTTCCTTGGGCCGATGATGGAAGCTATCCCGAAATGTTCCAGTACGCTGAAAAACTCTGTTGCGGATCAAATGCTCGAATACATGAAGTCAGATGATATTAACCAAAGCTCGATGGGTGCCCAATACTACATGAAAATCCAAAGCCACGTTGGAGTGGAGAGAAGGAGGAACGATATCAGACAAGTGATAATTAGACTTAGAAATCTAATAGACAAGATTGATACCTCGCGCCAGCATTTGATTGACATCGTCGTTGGAGGACAGGAGATGCTTGAGGAGGACGACATTATAGGTTTCGTAGACATTATGATCGCACAGCTTTCGACGGCCAAGCCGGAGGATGTACAGCTAATAGGACTTGCAACTATCGCACGGGTTGAGAAGCTACATAAGAGAGCCAGTGATGTTACTAACCGCGTGCTTGAACTAGAGAAGCACACGAGCAGTGAAAAAGTAAGGAACGCCGCCAGAGAAGTAATCGAAAAGCATCCAAGCGAAGTGTCCGAAAAGTCGCTTAAAGGGTGAAATTTTCGAACTTTGGATCTAAACATTGGAATCATAGATCAGAATATTAATCTAGACGTTGCGGATTTCGAGAAAATAAGCGCTGCGGCAGAGAACTTCCTTGATAATCTCAGAAGAGGAAATGTCACAATCCATGTTTGAGGGTTCAAGTCTTGCCAAATGATTCTTTGATTGGTTTGGTAGGACTTGTTGTCGCTATATGCTCGATAGTCCTGACTGTAGCTCTTAGATTTTACGATTATCGCAAGCAAGGCTCTCAAAGAAGAATAGACAGAATAGGAAATGCCCTCCGCAAACTCAGTCCTAAGCTACTAGATGCAAAAGTCCGCCATGAAATGCGGCCGGAAGATGAGCTGATGAGCGAACAATTAGTAATCGGTTTTCATTCAGCCGTGGAACAGATATGTAAGATGTTTCGTGAAGAAATCATGTCCAAGGGTTTGTACGTGGATATGAAGAAAGAGTCACCAGCTATATTCGATAAACTGACTGAACTATGTGTTCGCCAAAATAACATGGATTCCACGTATTTGAGGAAGTCATGCACGGAGCCCAAGAACAAGAATCTCTACTATGATGAGTTAAGAAGAAACGTGTTCAAGGACACTGAAATCAAAAGGCTGATTGAGGAACTTGTACCTATGGTGGATGAGTGGCTAGCTAAACATCCCTAATGCGACTTCTTATCGGCGACAATCTTCTTGTCTCCCAAGATATCTTCCGCTGTGACTTACCGCTTGAGTACGTGGAAGATTCCTGTACCTACTGCCATAGCCGACAGACTCAGAGTTGTCAAAACAAACATGCTAGTCCCAACCATCATGGCCATCTGCATAGGGAGAGCCTCTCCAACCAGTACTAGCATGAGGCTTGTTGCCCATATTATGGCAAGTAGCTTCCAGTGTAGCATTGCTGGAGTCTTCTTGCTTTTCCCTCGCAATAATAACACTAGAACCATGAATGGTGAGAAATAAATGGCTCCGACAAGCGTACTGGCCACCAGACCTGCTACTAGAACGGCTAGTTCTGGATTGAAGCTAAACACTAAGTATGTTGCTGCCGACAAGTGAAGTATCCCAATAAGGGGATAGAGGAGTATTCTGAAGACGACTTGAATTAACGAATGCCCAGCCATAGTCTTCGCAATACCTGGGCTGAATGAGTAGTACCAAGCGTTGAATGCGATCATGAACTCTCTTCCAGCTAATGTACGCATAACCTCTTGATCTCTGAATTCGCGTAAGAACTGGACTTCAGGCGATAGTTCAGAACCATATGTTGCTGTTGCTATCAGACATCCACTTACACTCGGGGTTGGGGAAGCAGCCGGAGTAGGCGTAGGAGTTGGTGTAGGTGTGGGTGTGAGTGTTGGAGTAGGTGTCAAAGTTGGTGTCGGCGTCTCCGCGGTGACGAAAACAATCTTGCTTAAGGCGCCATAGAAATTGTCGTCTCCGTTCCAGATCGCTTGAACATTCCAAATCCCGATTTCATTGGGTGTCAAGACGAATTCGAATGGGAAGGCGTTGCGGTTAGAGTCAACCTTCTCCGGAACTACTTCAATCAGTTGCAGGCAAAAAGGGTTCCCATTAGGGGGTTTCACAGCTATTGATATCAATCCGCCTTTAATCAAAGGCGTAAGGCTCCTTCCGCCGACCTCGCCTCGCATGCGTATCGGCTTGTTCACCTCAACGAAAGCGGATGTTTCCCACCCGTTTCCAACCCAAATCCAAACGTCGCTGTCGTACTTGGGAATACGTTCCTGTGCAGTAACTTCTTCAAGAGTTGCGTGTGTTTCATCCCCTGCCCATTGTGCTTGCTCGCCAATGCGGAAGCCAGGAGTGGTAGTTTCGGCAACATAGTACCTTATGCCATGATAGTCGAAAAAGCGATATTCGAAGCGGCAGTGTTGTGGAGGTTGGCTCAAGTGGATGCCTATGTTAACGTGTGTTGGATATTTGATGAAAATCAATTTGAGCCCCATATCATAGCAAAGCATGAGTGTTGCATACAGTATAGAGAGGCCCCCACATGCGGATCCATGAACAAGAGTTTCAACTGGATAACCGTACAGTGTAGTCGCGTTATAACCTACGTTCTGTACGAAGCTGAGGATTGTGTTGGCAATATCTTCCTCCTCGTTCGAGATCTGCGGAAGAACTTCGTTCCACGGGAAAAACCCCAGAGAACGTGGAATCACATACCACGAATATGCGTCCACTCGGTGAGGAGCAGAGCTGTAGGCCCTGTACTCATCCAATGGAATTCTAACTGTAGTTGTTAAATTCCTGTTACCATACTCTGTATAGTAATAGATCGTCCTCGTGATGACCTCGTCGGTTGAGTTAGCGCAGTTGGTTTGAACAAAAAATTGCGTGACGACCAAGATTGTCAGAAGGAAGCCCAAGAACAAGGCTAGGTTTTTCCGTGATATGTCTAGCGACATTCACGCACTCCCTCATGAAATCAGACAATAGGCTGAAATATGTCTTTCGTCGAGTCGACCAACAACCGCAAAGAAGATTTGCTGAAGACGGCGTTTCTACAGCTTAGCTATTTTAATTCTAGTCGAATGTTCGTCTCACAAGGTATTTCTCATGGTTCAGTGAAGCTACGAACTCCCAACCGCTATCAAGGTATTGTGTCAGCTCTTTCTCTAGAACTATCCTTGATTCATAATGTCCGTTTCCATTCGTCATTGTCTTTTTCTTGTCCTTTGTTAATCCTATTTCCTCTAGAATCTCATTCTTCAACCGTTGCCTATCGTATTCTCTCATGGCTTCCTCATACGCCTTAATCTCTTCCGGCGTAGCTTCTCGTTGTGGTTTCGGTGAGAACCAGTCGTAAGGCTTCAAATTCGGATACACTTGCTGTAATTGCTTCTGAAACTCTTTATCTGGAAGTTTTAACCGTTCTCTGAGAGACTCTACTTCCCTCTTAACTCTGTCGAAATCGCTTTCAGTCTTAACGGTGACTGAGAATTTAGGTTCAGCCTTCATGTAGCTTTCTCGAAGTTGTTCGATCTTGGGAATACTGTAGGGATTCTCTTCTCCTGAAAGTTTATGTCCGGTCATCTTTTTCACCCAGTTCGCCGGTACACCAGCGGCTTCAAGGTTCGTCTGAAAAGCACGTCTAAAATCATGGGGCGAGAAGTGCTCTACTCCGGTTCTCTCACAGGCTTCCTTGACTATCTTTATCAGTGCTTGCCCATTCAAAGGTTGACCGATAGCATCAAGGCGAGTGAAGAGAAAAGAGTCGTCAGTGAGTTGCTCATTCTTCACTCTTTTTCGCCATTCAAGATACTTCTTTGTTGCTTCAATTGAATCGTTGCCCAAGAAGGTGTGGCATTCTAAGCCTGAATACTTGCCTTTCAGTTCCTTCGCCCTCAAACTTACATGCGTTGGAACTTTGCCTTCAAAGGCTTCCTTGATATGCTTTAGCTTGAGGAGAACCAAAGAACCTTCTCTCAATCCAGTTTGAAATAGAGTTAGGAGAATGGCTCTATCTCGTAGATTTGAGCCTTCAAGCATCTTACGCAAGTCTTCAACCGTTGGGCAGCGGTAATCCTTCTCCTTCGTTTGTCTAGGGGCCTTGACTGCCTTATCGGTTAGTTCCATAAAGTTGTAGGTATAGAAGCTCCTTATTGCGGCTACAGCTCTAGCCATAGCGTTCTGAGGTTTCACACCACTGCTGACATATCGATTCAGAGTCTTCTCAGCAGTCATTTTAACATCTATGTCGTCTGACTTCAGCTGCTGCTTACGTTCTTCTTTAAGCTGGTCAGGAGTCTTTCCAACCCACTCACAATACTGAATTAGATCGTTAAGATACACTTTCCTTGTTCCTGAACTTCCGGTTCCAAGACCGTCAAACCACTGTTTCACGCTTTCAAATCTCATGTACTCTTCTCGCTGTTTTTCTCTAAACGGTTCAGGATATCTAGCCAAAATCAACGCCCTTTAAATACGATTTTGAGGGAGGGTATATAAAGAACTTTCGTTATCTTATACTCACGATATAAAAAAATCAATCTTACTCAAGCTGAGATTATCTGTACTCGCAAGGCGACCTCGCGTCAGGAGACGCCTGATGGCTTTGAGAGATGGACCTATGCTATTCCTTGAGAGTCCATCCCTTCTTGTGAACTATGAATATAGCGAGCATAATTCCGATAGCTAGGAAGCATA
>Ga0315314_1001015_pt1 | contig 26772 bp, 27 predicted proteins | sample TDP9_MG_FD_203631 | JGI IMG/M metagenome (GOLD analysis project Ga0315314, IMG submission 203631) | Freshwater sediment microbial communities from Lake Towuti, South Sulawesi, Indonesia - TDP9 | ecosystem: Environmental > Aquatic > Freshwater > Lake > Sediment | place: Indonesia: South Sulawesi... | reverse complement strand
TTTTGTCAAGTCTTTGGATGGGCAGTGTCCAGAAGCGTGAATCTGATGAAACCTCAGCCCGAAGTGTCTCAGCCAATTGTTCATCACGCCGACGCCGATGTCTTCTTCGCTGAAGGGCTCACTCATCGAATGGATAAACTGTCCACCTGGAGTAGGCTTCACATCAATTAGCTCTGTAAAACTTACGAGGTCCAAGTTGAATAGCAACTTTGATTGGTTCTTGCGAATGTACTCGTAGTTCACTGACTTTTCAAGGAAAGGTCGCTCCCAAGTGTAATAGTCAGATTCGGCGAACTCGCCTGTTTTCTTCCTCTTCTTGTAAAAGAGTATGTCCTCATCTTTCATGACGTCTGGAATCTTCAACACTAAATCGCTTCTCAGCCTGTTCAACAGGTGTGCCAGCTTTATCGGAATCACAAATTTTCTGTCATTGTTTCGGGCGATTTCGTAGTAGGTTTTGAACCTGTCGATGTCTCGGCTGTAGAAGGCTACGATTACGAGTTTGGAAGAGGCGTTAGCCACAACTTCGTTGCTCTCGGCTTTGACTCTGCCTTCAGAATGAATCACCTGACGACTCTCCTCTGGGCATACGCGGGTTCCCTCTGACACCATGACAACAGGGTCAGAATTTGCGGCTCTTTCCGCAAACTGGTCAGTCATATGAGACATCGGTCCATGCAGCCTGTAGTCACCGCTGTAAACAATCGACCCCCTAGAAGTGTGAACTATGAACCCGTAGGCTCCTGGAACCGAATGGTCTACATGTATGGGTTCAACCTCCAATCCGCCAACTTTGACTTTCTTTCCAGTTCTGAACGTGTGAAACTCGTGTTCGCCAAGGTTGATTCTGCCCGACTCTTGCATGGCATCCATTATTGTTTTGGTGCACTCGCCACTGTAGACCTTCACGTTCTCGTCGATGAACGGTAGATAGCCAACGTGATCCATGTGAGGATGGGACAGAAACACGGCGTCTATTTGGGGCGGTTCATACTTGATGCTCGTGCCCTTTATCATGTCTTTGGCGTAGAGTCCAGTTAACCTTGGCAGGAGGTCGAATTCGAGGTAGTCGCCGGCGCCGTTGACGCCTCTGGGCGTGAGGTAGCCTGAAAAATACTGGGATTCGCCAGCGAATGACATGCCGAAATCAAAGAAAACCCTTGTGTCTCCGTCTTCGACTAGAATTTTGTTTCCTCCGATTTCTTTGAGTCCACCGTAAAACGTGAGTGCTGTCGGCTTCATTTTTGACCCATCTTTCGGCAGAGGTTTGATATGGCTAGTATTACGTGGGGTTGTGTGAAGAGGCTGAACACCTTAGTGTAGCGTGGTGACGCCGCTTTCTTAACGTTTTCCTTGCTACCTCCCGCCTTCAGATAGCCCTGGATAAACGCCTTGGCAATGAGTTCGATTGTGTGTGTGGGTGAAAGAGGCGGAGCATAATGCCCAGAGTAGTATAGGAATTCAGCGATGTCCCACGCTTGGTTTCCATCTCTCGAAGCCTGCTCCAAGTCTACGAAGTATAGTTTGCCATCTTTGGTAACGATTATGTTTTCGGGTTTGCAGTCGCCCAAACTTACGCCTATTTTGTGAGCTTCAGCGATTTTTCCGCCCGTCTCTTTTAGGAGTTCAAGTTCCTTTTGCACTTCGCCTTTGGCTGAAAGCATCTTTTTTATTGTTTCAGCTAGGTTTGTTCCTTCCACAAACTCTTGGAAGATGAGGCTTTGTTTTGGGCTTATGTGCAGAACCTTGGGCACGGTCAACCCTTTTGTCTGCAGGTACTGGTTGAGGGCGTATTCTCGTTCCAGCCTCGACTTTCCGAGAACGGCGAAGGACTTGGTGCCCAACGACCACAACGCCAACGGAAACCATTTGAAGCCTGTCCAGTCTCTGAATTTTTTAACAACAATTCTCTGTTCTTCATGATTCTTTCGCAGGGTCAGTTGGTAAACAGAGTTTAAGACGCCGCCGATTTCTTGTGTTTCGACTTTGGAGGCGCTGGCGCTTGGAACAGTTTTTTTAACGAACTCCTCGATTGTTGTTGCGTCGGAAAGTGGAACGTGTCCCATTGGGGTCGGCACAAGCAGATAATTTTTGGGGTCTTCGAGTTGTAGTATTATGTCTTCCACTTCAATATTGGCTTTGCTTCTGACGTGAAGTTTCTCATCCTCTATAAGCGGCGCCATCATTTTTGGCAGTGTACTGAAGATGTGCAACAGCGCGCCCCGTTGAACCGACCTTAAAAAGATAGGTATGCGAATCTTTCGACTCTTTATGGCATTGACGAGTTTGGGTGCAATCTTGGCCATTCCGCTTGTGAGGGTTATCCAGCTTTCTTGAGCCAGTTCGTCTATGGCTTTTCGGTAGCCTCTCATCATCAACGCGGCATTTTTTTCTTTCAGGTCGTTTCGCAGCATGTTCAAGAAACGGTAGGCTATTGGTGGAAACAACTTGGCTCGCTGCATCTGCGTTTCATACATGAAATATTCCTGTTTGATGAGCAGTTCCTGGGAGAGTTCAGGAAACCCGAGAACTAAGGCTTCGAGTAACTCCCAAAGGATTCGCTTCTTTAATGCAACCTCTTGAGACCACAGGTAATCGCTGTCGATTAGGGGCTCGTATGGAATCAGCAGTTTTTCAGCGGCGATCTCGCCCAGCCAACCAGCGGATACATCTTTTTCAAAAGCTCCTTGGTCTACAGCCAAAACAAACGCCTTTCTGCCATCAACGGGTTTTTGATACGTTTTGAGTCTGGGCAGAAAGCCTTTGAGAACAAGTAGAATGTTGATGTCGCATTTTTCATCTCCGTATCCGCTGATTAAAGGACCATAGAGACATGCCGCCACTATTCTGCGATTGCCTGCGATGCCGCAGCAGGTGTCTGAGAGATGTGCCTGTAACTCTGAAGGGGTGATGTGGAGCATTCGGGTTTTCCTTTTGCTTTAAGCTTCGTATAGTAATTGATTGAACAAAGATAAATAGCGTTTCCGCGTATTCATGGTCAGGTGTCACATATGACGAACAATGAATTGATTGAGTTGCGTGAGCGAGTTGTCCGCCTCGAAACCAAGATGGAAGAGGTTACTAAGCGCTTAGACAGCGTTTCAAAATACCTCCGAGAACTCTACGATTACCTGCAGAAACAACAGAGTCGACCCATGTTTTAGAAAGGCATAGGAAACAAAAAGAAAAAGTGGGTCATGCAGGTGGTGCTGGCGGAGGCGCTGGCGCAGGAGCTTGACCGAAGAAAGCCTTCACGTAGGGTTGGGAGAAGTACCAGAATATAACAATGTTTATTATTATACCTAAGATGTTACTGGTAGTCCGATTATGCCCACGATTCCGCTCATTATAGCCAGTATCATAACACCCCAAAGGTCTTGCGGGTCTTGCCGTCGTCATTTTTCACCTACAATTTGATATAGGTAATGGGTTTTTGCGACTCAGATTTGACTATCATCGAGCCTATCCATATCCAAAGGCTTTAATCTTAATTCAAAAGATACAGTGGGGGGGAGGAAAACTCTTGCAAACTACACCGCAACAACCAAGGAAAGCAACCGCCGGTTTCATCATCTCCTTGATCGCAGGAATCCTGATTCTCATCAACGCTCTCGTCTGGTTTGCGCTGAGATCTTTGGTAAGTTCGCTCCCTATACCCATAGGGATACCTGGAATGGAGATTGCAGAAGCATTGCTCACTTTGTTTGGAACGGCAGGACTGATCTTCGCCATCATCGTGATAGTCGGAGCCATCTTGATTTACATGCTTGGAAAAGAAGTAGTAGGCGGCATCCTGGTATTGATTTTTTCAATACTGAGCATAGTCATCGGCGGCGGCTTCTTTCTCGGCTTGATCTTGGGCATCATCGGTGGCGCTCTCGGAATCGCTAAGAGATAGCAACCTGTCGTGACCCTGAAACATCCATACTTTTTTCTTTGATCCTACCAAAAAGCCTCAGAACCTTTAGCGCTCTTGCGGCTTTTTCGGGCAGATTATAAACTGGAATCGATGTGTCTCTGAGAATTTTCTGAACCAATGCGAAGTCTTCTCCGCCAGCTGGGACATCGACGATTGGTTTGTCCCTGTGTTTTTCAGCAGCTTCAACTATCACAAGCGCGTCCTCGGGCTCAAAGAAAGTTGATTTGAGCATGTTTATGACCATAACTCCGTCCACGCCTGGATCAGACAAGACCGCATCCAAGACAATGGAGTATCTTTCTCTTCTGGCATCCGCGATCAAGTCGATTGGATTCACTGCTTCAACGCCGGGAAAACGTTTTTCAATTTTAAGCCGTGTCTTTTCTGATAGGGTTGCAAGCTTCAACTCGCTTTTTACAACAGCATCAGCTGCCAATATGGCTGGTCCGCCCACATTGCTTACAATGGCGATGTTGTCTCCCCTCAAGGGTGGTTGTTTAGCTAGTGCCACAGCTGAGTCTAAGAATTGCTCAATGTCTTCCACTCGGATAATTCCCGCTTTCTTGAAGGCTGCATCAAACACTATGTCTGAGCCTGCTATGGACGCTGTGTGAGACAGAGCTCTCTTTGCTGCTTCTTTAGTGACGCCCCCCTTCAGCGCCAAAATAGGTTTTTTCTTGACGACATCTTCGGCTAATTCAATGAATTCTCGTCCCTTTTGGATGCCCTCCATATAGAAGCATACGACCTTGGTGTTTGAGTCGTTGTCAAGGTAGCGCAGAAGGTCGACGTCGTCCACGTCGATTTTGTCTCCCATGAAAGCGAACTTGCTCACGCCTATCTGGTAGTAGTAGGTCCAGTCTAGGAGACAGGCGCCCACTCCACCACTCTGAGAAACGATAGAAATGGTGCCCTTAGGCGGCATGACATCTCGTTCAAAGGTTGTGTTTAATCCGTTGCTCGTGTTTATTACGCCCATTATAGTGTTCGGTCCCAGTATTCTAACGCCGTTCTTACGGCTCAGTTCCGACAGCTGCTTGCGCTGAGGGTTCTTGAACCCGCCTGTTAATAACACAAAGGCTTTGACGCCGAGCTTGGCACAGTTTTCTACGTGTTCAATAGTGCTGCTTGGAGGAAGCATAACAACGCCCAAGTCGGGTGTGAGGGGCACATCGCGAAGTGTCTTGGCTCCTCTTTTGCCTTCGACATCAATGATGTGTGTTTTGCCCTTGAAAAACTTGATCATGTTGTAGATTACGCTGTCGAACATTTGAGGCGAGGTCATTCCGACTTTTTCTTTGATTCTGCTCGACCCGATTAGGACAACGCTTCTGGGCTCGAAGAGGGCTTTGACTCCGTTCATTGTAGTTCGACTCTATGATTGGTTAATAAACGATACGTGAAAACGGTTATAGTGGCACCCACATTTAATTGTTAACTGTCAACTGCGCCCTATTGCCTTTGAAGAACCTTAGCGTAGGCAAGAACAGCGACGAGGGCGAAGATAACAGAGAAAACGGCGACGTTCAGTATCATGAGTGGGGAGAAGACGTAGTCGGGCGAGTCGAGCAGGAGTGAACGAATCAGGTCTGAACCGTTTGTTAAAGGGTTAACCTCCGCAAAAGTGACCAATGGTTGCAGTCCTTTTGTGGCTAACACTTGAATGATTGATAATGGGTAGAAGACTGAGCTGCAGAAGAACAACATGTAGTAGACTACGCCTCTTGCGGTCACGAATTTCTCGAAACTCATGGTTGACACGGCGATGGAGATGCTGACTCCCGAAATCCCGATGGCTAGTAACAACAGCGTTAACAGTATCAGCAATAGCTGTGACAGGGTTGGAAGACGAAGCACAACGAAGTTGGTTATTAACAAGGGCGTTACGTAGAGCATGCCTCTCAAGCCGCCTGCTAGGACTCGTCCAACGGCAAGCTCCGTTCTGGTCATGGGCAAACTTAGCAGGTAATGGTGGATTTCTCGGCGGACTTCCATGTTGATTTCTCTGCCAATCGTGAACGCAGAGGCAAAGAGTCCCACGACTGCTAGACCGGGAGCGAAGAATCGGAAGTAATTCACGATGCTCGTCATCTGAGTGAACACAATGGCGCTGATGAATAAGTCAGCTAGGTTCATGGCGATGAGCCCTATGATGTACCATCGGTATCGGAAGAAGTTGGTGAAGTCATACTCGACTACATGCCATATGGCTTTCACTGCCAGCTGCCTCCTTCGAGCCGCCTTTCGTAGAAGAGCACGCCGATAAAGGTGAAGGCGAAAAAGAACATGAAGAGTCCCAGAATGCCGACTAGCGGGCTGAATTGCAGAGTGCCTTCAACGCCAGTGCCCCAGCGGAACAGGTCAGCGGCGTAGGTGAGTGGGTTAAAGTTGGCGATTGCCGCGTAGGTCGGCATGGCACGCTGCATGTAGATTGTCGGATACATCGTCGTGCTCAATCGCACAATCAGAGCGTCTAGCACCCCTATGAGTATGTCGTATTTGTCGCCTGATTTCATGGCTACGGCTATTGTGATGCTCATGCCAGAGACGCCGAAGGCGAACAAGAACATAGCAGCAACTGCAATGAGTAGGTAAAGTGGATTTGAAACACCTAAGATGAATAGGACTATTCCTAGCAAGGGTCCGACGTAGATGAAGCTACGTAGGCCTCCGCCTATTGACCGTCCCAGTACGAGTTCTCTTCGGCTCACTGGCAGTGTGAGCAGGTATTCGAAAACGCCGTGCTCGGCTTCTTCAAAGATGTCGTATCCGATGAACATGGCTGTTGAGTACAGTGTTATTATTGTTACTCCAGCCACGTAGTATTGGAAATAGTTAATACCCGCCTCTACAGCCGCGCCTTCAACCATCTTGTTGACGATGAGTCCGAAGAGGGCTACTTGCGCCACGAACCATATTCCTCGCATTATCAGGAGAAACTTGTATTGGATGAACATGTGTAGGTCGCGGTCGATGACAAGCCAGAGTTTCTTGAGCCCCAATCGATATGACCTTTCTACAGTGCTTTTTGTGCCTCTTCGAGAGACAACCCCGTAAAATGCGCGAACACGTCGTCAAGGGAAGGCTCACTCATATGCATGGAAGTTATTCTCATGCCATGGTCGTAGAAGAGTCTCATTATTTTCGGTGTTACCGCCTCAACCTGGTTTAGGTACAGTCGCAGTGTGCTGGAGCCTGCTTCTTTGACGGTTACGATTTCTTTGAAGGCTTGGAGTTCACTTAGAATGTTGTCTGGTGCGTCTTTTTCCAGGTGGATTTCCATGACGTCGCCGCCTGGTATGCTGTCTTTCAGCTTCTTCGGGGTGTCGCACACGAGTAGTTTGCCCTTGTGCATTATTGCCACTCTGTCTGAGAGGACATCAGCTTCGTTAAGTTCATTAGTTGCCAAAATGATTGTTGAGCCTTCCTCTCTTAAGGTGCGAAGCATGTTCCAGATCTTGTGTTTTCCAACCACGTCAATCTGGGCGGTGGGTTCATCGACGATTGTTATTCTCGGTCTCTGGATGAGGATTTTTGCGATTTCGACGCGTTTCTTCGTTCCCCCGGAGAGGGCGTGGACGCTTTTGCGGCGGTCGTCCCATATGTTCATTTCTTCCAGTGCCCATTTTACTCTCTTCTTGCGTTCGTCGGTGGAGAGTCCACACACTTTGGCGTGCCAGTTGAGTACGTCCCATGGTGTGCTCACCCATAGAAGCTTGGGCTCTTGGAAGCACATCCCGATGAGTTCGCGGGCTTTTTGAGGCGCCTTCTTAATGTCGAACCCAGCGACTGAGGCTGTTCCCTCGGTTGGTCGAATAACAGTTGTGAGCATGAGTATGGTCGTGGTTTTGCCCGCACCGTTGGGTCCGAGTAGTCCAAAGATTTCGCCCTCTTCGATTTCGAGGTTTAGATGGTCAACTGCAGTTAGTTTTCCGAATTTCTTGGTTAAGTTGGAGGTTTGAATAATCAGCGGGTTTGACACGTTTACACCAGACGTTGGAAAGCAAATTTAGGAGAGAAATCGGCTCTTAAACGTATCGCACAGCATTCACATGCTTAGGTATGACCTGTGAAAGGGACATAGAGAGAAGACCGCATTACGTTAAGTTTTTAGAGCCCTACACCTACGTGGGTGATTATGAGCAACGAGCATTCGGAACCAGCTGCTTCTAAACAGAAGGAAGTTGCAACATTGGGCGGAGGCTGTTTCTGGTGCACAGAGGCTGTTTTCAGCGAAATTGAAGGAGTCGAAAGCGCCGATTCTGGCTACTCGGGCGGCACGAAGCCAAGCCCCACATACGAAGAGGTTTGCACTGGTACAACTGGACACGCTGAAGTCGTGCATATTACTTTTAACCCAATGGTCATAACATTCAAAGAAATCCTGGAAATATTCTTCACGATTCATGACCCAACCACACTGAACCGCCAGGGTTCCGATGTGGGCACTCAGTATCGCTCCGTCATCTTCTACCACAACGCAGAACAGAAAGCAGTAGCTGAACAGGTGGTCAAGGAACTCGAAGAACAAAAGATTTGGAATGCACCCATAGTGACGCAGATTGAACCGTTCAAAGCATTCTACAAGGCTGAGGACTATCACAAAGACTACTTTAAAAAGCATCCAGAACAAGCCTATTGCAAGGCGGTCATAGCACCAAAGATTGTGAAGCTGAGAAAACTTTATCGAAGCAAGCTGAAAAACCCGTAACCGAACCTCGCATTCATTAGCAGTTGCGGTGCTTTTCTATTTCCAAGCAACCTCGCCTTGAATTTTGAGCTTTCAAATCATTGAACAAGAGGGTTCACGCATGTTGGACGGGAAGGGGATCTGAACCTTCGATGTTCTGAGCGCACAGTTTCTTTATGGCGGGTAGAAGAAGGCGTAAGGCGCTGTTCCCCTTCTTCTTCCAAAATTAATCACCAGCACAACAACATTACGCGTCACTTTTGGCAACATTAAAAGTGGCTTTCAACAACATCGAAAGTGCACCAAGCACACCTCAAACCCAAACAGAAACACAACCAGATTCACAATCAAACCCCAAAACATAACCAGAACCCAGCCTCACTCAAACAGAAAAAAATTTTCACAACTCATACTAACCTACCTCAACCAGAAAACAACTACACAAACACATCGAAGCCAATTCTTATTAATCAAAACAGCAACCAGTCTTACTTCCCACTCCCTATAGGAAAAAGGAGAAAGAGTCTCATTGGAAAAAATCCACAAAACAATGGAAAAACACGGCATCCCGGGACGCGACCTCTACGATTTACCAACCTCAGAAAAACGGTTCCCAGACAAATGCCACTACAGAATCGAAATCTCAGGCGTTGAACGACCGTCCACACTCGAGGCGGTTATCGACGAAATGGACAAACGAGACGTGCCAGTCCACAGGTTGATTTCGATGGTAATGGGCGCCACACTGCTAAGCGACAAAGAAATGGAACAATTCGCCAAAATGGCACACGACGCCAAACTGGAAGTAATCGTCACTCCAGGTCCACGGACATTATGGGATTTGGGCGGTCAAATTCGAACACCCGAAGGCGCGGTCTCAGGCATTCGTTTCAGGGGAAGCGACAACCTAGCCTACGTAATAGCCGATATTAAACGCGCCATAGACTTCGGCTTCAGAGGCTTCCTCGTAGTCGACGAAGGCCTACTCTGGCTGCTGGCTCAGATGCGCAAAGCAGGCGATATACAAAAGGATGTCGTATTCAAAGTTTCAATTTTCGCCGGACACGCCAACCCAGCAGGAGCCAAAGTGCTAGAGACACTAGGCGCAAACACGTTTAACCCCGTAGCTGACTTAACCCTGCCCATGCTTGCCGCGATTAGAAAAGCCGTGAACATCCCAATCGACGTGCACGTTTACCTATTCGACTCATTCGGCGGATTCAACAGACTGTGGGAAACACCCGAAATAGCCCGAGTGACAGCACCTTGCTACTTCAAAATCGAGCCAGGACCCAGCGTTGGAGCCATGTACAAGCCGTGGACCAGCCCCGAAAGCCTAGCCTTCGGCGCACGAGAAAAGGTGAAAAACGCCGAAACCATCATACAACTAATCGAAAAAAACTATCCCCAAGCCAAACCGTCAAAAATAGGCGCCAAAGACCTCGTCATACCTAAACCAAAATAACATTCCTCAAGCCACACTAACATTTTCTATCAAGTGAAAAGGAATGACAAAACAAGATTCAGGCAGAATAACACGTCTTTGGTTGACCATGATCCACGTTTCCGACATGGACAGAGCATTGAAGTTTTATCACGAAACCTTGGGTTTGCCCATAGCCTTAGACGCTCGAATGTTTAACCACGTAGAAGTTGGTCCTGACGAGCCTCTAGCCAAAATGGGCCTACACGCAACTGGCAAGAAAGCGAAGAGGAAAAAGTGGACTGGCATAGTTTTTGACACCGATGACATCTATGCCCTCTATGAGAGACTGAGCAAGCGTGGCGTCAAATTTACTCGCAAGCCCACTAAGACGAGGTGGGGTGGCATAGTTGCCGACTTTCTTGACCCCGACAACAACGAATTCGAAGTGGTTCAAGACACAGAACACTACAAAAGAAAATATCAGCACTGATTATTTCTGGCTAAGTTGTGTCCAGTTTCACTACCTTGCAGCATTTGTCCTGTAAATGAGCGCACATGTCCCAGCCCGCCCTTGCCTTTTCGTCTTGCTCTTCCAACCACTTGTCAAATCCAACCTGTTTTACACGTTGATAGCTCTGAATCACGAACGGATAGGTTTCTCGATGATAGTTAGTGTGTTTGCACCTCAAGAAATCAGCGCAGAGCAGACAGCTTCTCAACTGTTTCTCTCTGCAGCATTTTCTAGCTTCACAGAATGGCGGTCCTCCGCCTGACTGACACCCGTTGCACAGAAAGCCAGCAAACCATTCTAAACCTTTCCTAAACTCAGCGAATTTGAAACCAGGCTTCACTTCGGGCAGGTCTAACCATTCAAAACGTTGCGTGTCGACAAGTCGTTTCAACTCGCCCGCAATGATTTTGATTCGGTCATTTCCAGCAGCACACTGTCCACAGTAGAGGCCACAGTACCCGTATGGATAGTTCTTCTCCACCCTCTCGCGACTCCTTCAACAGTGAGAGACTGATGATACTTTGGGAAAATATAAAGTATGGGTCTAAGGTATTACTAGCATCCTCAAAATCAAGGTTATGAATCGGAGGTTCGGTTGTGTTTAAGCCTCAAGGCGTCATGCCTGCTTTGGTCACACCCTTCACAGAAGATGGCAAACAAGTGGACGAAGAAGCATTAAGAAACGTTGTTAAGCGCTGTATCGAGCTAGGTGTGAGTGGTGTTGTTCCATGCGGCACCACTGGCGAATTCGTGAATCTGACAACCGAGGAAAAGAAGAAAATCATCGACACCGTGATTGACGAGACAAATGGAAAGGTTAAGGTCATCGCAGGAACGGGCGCAGCTGGAACCGACCAAGCCTTAGAAATGACAAAATACGCCAAAGACGCTGGCGCAGACGCTGCACTCATAGTGACGCCGTTCTATCTGAAACCGGCGGACCGGGGCGTTTACGAGCATTTTGACACGATAGCCAGCCAAGTCGACTTACCAATCATTCTGTACAATATTCCACAGGCGACAGGCTTGTCCCTACCCTGGCAGATGGTTGAAGACTTGGCTCAAATCCCCAACATTGTCGGCTTGAAAGACAGCAGCGGACAACTCGCCTACATACTGGCAGTGTTAGAAAAGGTACGCGACAAAATCAACGTTATGTGTGGACACGACGAAATAGTCGTCGGAGCCTTAGCCGCAGGTTGTTCCGGGGTTATATTAGCCAGCGCCAACTTCATGCCCGACATATGGGTCCAAGTCTACAACGCCATACAAAAAGGCGACTTGAATACGGCTCGAGAACTACAGCACAGGGTTCAAAAGATTACTCGGATAATCGCCAAGAGCGGAGCCGTCGGCACGAAGGAAGCCCTGAACCTGATGGGCATGAAAGTGGGTCCAGTGCGTTTGCCTCTCAGTGTAGGCGGAGAACTGACATACGAAGAAAGAGAAGAACTCCGCTTAGACCTTGAAAAAATAGGCAAGATCGCGCCCAAGCCTATTAAGTTTGAAATCGCCGAGAAAACCCTGGAAGAGCGCTTCACGGCGATTGATATCACGCCGCAGATTATTCGAGACTTTAAACTGCGCATAGGGGAGGCGTTGGCTGGGAAAGACGCCGAGGTTGCCCACATCGACCTAATCATAGGTGAGAAAAATGGGCCAGTGGGCGAAGCCTATGCTAAAGCTAAAGCGACGCCGTCAGCGGGGCATGAGCCACTCTTAGCTATACTTGAGCCTAATCTAGCTGTTAAGCCTGCGACGGTGATTGTTCCAACGGTTACGATTAGGAGTATGAGGCAGGCGAGTATGGTTTATGGTCCTGCTCAGACGGCTGTGGCAAAGGCTGTTGCTGACAGTGTAGGCGACGGAACACTTCCAAAAGAAGGTGTGGATGACATCATCATTATTGCAAGCGTGTTCGTTCATCCAACCGCTGTTGACCGCCAGAGGGTTTACATTAACAATTATAAAGCCATGCGTCATGCAATCAGAAAAGCTGTTGAAAATAGACCGACAGTGCGAGAAATGTTGGAAAATAAGGAAAGAGCGAAGCATCCGTTCAAATATTCGCCGTAGAATTGTTTATTTGTGTTTTGTCTAAGGCTAGCCTATTAGTATGGGTGTGGGAAAAATTTTTTGGATTAGGTTCAGCCTTTTCTGTTTGTGTTTTTGGTTGGGTTTTTGTTTTTGATTGGTGTTTCGGGTTCTGTTTGAGCTTGTCTAAGCGCACTTTCGATGTTGTTGAAAGCCACTTTTAATGTTGCCAAAAGTGACGCGTAATGTTGTTGTGCTGGTGATTAATTTTGGAAGAAGAAGGGGAACAGCGCCTTACGCCTTCTTCTACCCGCCATAAAGAAACTGTGCGCGTGTTAGTGATGAATACGCCCTAGCGTTTCACCAACACCCAGTCTGACTGGGTCCGATTTGTGTGAGAAAATTTTTGTGTTAGGTTTTGGCCTTTGAGGTTTTGTTTTGGCTTTGATTTTTGTTTTTTATCGTGGTTTTGCTTTGTTTGACGGTGCTATGGTGTCAATCTTCGTCAGCAAACTTCACAAAAAACAAGCACAATGTTCATATTCGAATTAACCAAAACAAAACGCAGGCAATCACTTTGACTCAAGCGGTCATAAACGAAGGAAACGACATCCTGCTGTACCTAAACCGCAACAGAACATACCTTGTCAAGGTTGAAAAAGGTAAAAGCTTCCATACGCATAAGGGCTTTATTCAACTCGACTTGTTGATCGGCAAACCATTCGGAACCCGTATAGTGAGCAACACGGGCACAGAATTCTTTGCCTTAAAGCCGTTGCTAAGCGACTTTATATTCAAGGCGCAGCGTCAAACTCAGATAAGTTATCCCAAAGATGTGGCGCTCATTATAATGTTCAGTGGAGTAGGACCAGGCAGCAGGGTTGTTGAAGCGGGAACTGGAGCAGGTGCTTTGGCAACCGCCCTCGCCCACTATGTTAAGCCCAAAGGCAGAGTTTACAGCTATGAGATTCGCCCAGAATTCATGGAAATAGCCACAAAAAACCTCAAACGCGCCAACCTACTCGACTATGTGGAAATCAAGAACAAAGACATCACGGAAGGCGTAGATGAAGACGAAATAGACGCGGTCATACTTGATTTGGCGACACCATGGCTGGTTATGCCCCATGCTTATTCAGCCCTGAAAGGAAGCGGCACAGTTGTTTCATTCAGCCCAACCATCGACCAAGTGGTAAAGACGGTTGAAGCCCTTCAAGAGAACAACTTCATAGACATCCAAACCATCGAATGCATAATGCGCCGAATGCAAACAGAAAGGGGCAAAACTCGTCCCGAAACTCTCATGACTGGACACACAGGCTACATAACATTCGCCCGAAAGGCTCTACCCTAACTCACCGATGATTATAAAAAAAAATAAAAAAGAGGTTATGCGGTTGGCACCGAGGGTTTTCGGAGAGCTCCAAGTCCACGAATTATGTAGCCGATACCGAACAGCACAACGCCGACACCGATGAGAACCCACATACTCGACAAACCATTCTGGTAGTTCGCAACGGCTTCAATGGCTTTGGCTTGAGCCTTAATCAAGTCCACTTGAGCTTCGTCAAAACCCACGCCTTTGTCCTCCTCTGCCGCCAATGCCTGGTTAGCCAACGAGAGCGCTGTGTTGTAGTGAGTCCTAGCACCAGCGAAATCACCCTGACCATAGAGAATTCCAGCCACAAAGGTTTCGTTCTCAGCTTTCGTTACCAATAGTTTTGCCTTTGAACTGTTTAATTCCATGTCCGAGATGGCGTCGAGCAATTCGTTGACTATCCGCATGGTTTGTTGGGCGCTAACCTGATCCGATGAGTAAACAGCGAAGTTTGTGCCAGCGAACAGTTTGTCCCATACTACGATTCTTTTACCCCCAACAGTAGTGCTGTTCACCGCCTCTAGATAGATTGTATAGCTGTATTGAACTCTGTTGGAAACCACAGCTTGGCTTGGGACAGTGAAAATTATGGGAACAACTCGACTTTCCTGCCACGGTATAACGTATGGTGTGCCTAAACTGGTCAACGCAGATGTGTAGTTTGTGCCCCAATCCATGCCCACTTTAAGCGCTGAAATGTTTAGAGGTCGGCCACTGACATAATCGTTATACACGGTAACGCTGAGAGTGGCGGTTGAATTAAATTCATAAGCGTACACGTTGGCTTGAAGGAACGAATCGTAGCCGAAGAAAGCGTACCCAAGCCATTTCCAGCTTCCCCCTCGACCTGGGGAGATGCCTGCCCTAGCTATGTTGCCTGCTACACTGAGGAGCAAAGTCAGCGTCAATATACTTATCGCTAATAGTTTCTTGTTCATTTTTTCTTTCCCCTTTTTTCAAAGCCCTCATTTTGTTTCGAATCGATATATAATACTTTAGATTAGAACAGAATGTTCTCTGATTTCGATTAACTTGAGAAAGAAGAATTCTTCAAGCCTAAACGGGTCTTCTTTTGATTATGGTATATGCAGCTAACGCTACGATTAAACCAGAAAAGAAGACTATGCTGGAAGGCAGAAGATTCAAAGGCTGACCTCCCAATACAGCGGAAGGTTGAGTGTCCATAGTAGGCAGTTTACTCTCGGCCATGCTCTGAGAGAACGGTGGAAATATTTGCGGTGGGATATACGTTGGCGGTCCAGTTTCTAAGACCAAGGGTACCATCATTACGGCAAAACCCAACAAAACAGCCGCCACAGTGTAAGCAGCTATTCTCTTATTCATTGCTTGTGCCTTCCTTACATGATTCATGGCTTCATTTTCTTTTAAAGCTACGTTTTAGAACACCATGTCCGCAAGTCAGAACGGTTTCTGCTTCCACAGTCTGACCGTTTCAAACCATAAAACAAGGCTGGCTAAGACGCCGAAAATCACGGCTACAAGATTGTGAACACTTCCATCAAAAAGGCCCCCATAGAACGCAAAGTAAACTATCAACATAGTTGAGAACCAAACCGAATAGAAGAGATAACGTGGAACCAGAAACCGTCCCAAGCGGGTGAAGAAACGCAGCAAGCCAACCCTAACCTCTTGCGTAAGGTAGTATTCACCCGTCTGACTCTTGTCAACCAAACCAAGCGAAGTCAGCTTTTCCAGATGATGCGCCGCCACGCTGGGACTGGAGAGATGAAGCGAGCGCTGAATCTCACGCACGCCCACCGGAGAGCCAGACGACCTCAGCAAGTGCCAATAAATCAGCAGAGTCTTGCCCTTCAGCTCAGATTCTATCTGAGCCAAATCCAGTGACGGTTTTGACTCCGACATAGGAATCATCAAACTGATATCATCTTAAATAGATATTAAAGTGTGCAGTCAGGTTCCAATGATATTCACACCGTCAACTCGAATCGATGGCACAATCGCATACTGAAACTGCTTAGAGTCTTTTCCAACACCAGAGATTTGCTTAAGCCAGTCGAAAGCAACGCCTGACAACATTCCACCCCTTATTGGGTATTGAACACTTCCGTCTTTGACAAAGAACGCACGTGAAAGCTGGGCACTTATTAGACCCGAGCCTGCTTGTGCGAAGCCAGCCATAGATTCAACCAGAACACCCTTAGAAATCTCGGATACAAGTCGTTCTTTGCTCTTGTTTCCAGGCTGAATTGTAAGGTTCGAGGGGTAAACCTCGGGCTTAGCCCTGTAGCCGTTGCCCACAATCATGTGAACCATTTCTAAACCACCGGCGAAACGGGACGCGTTGCCCGTGTTTTTCACTTTCATGGCGTTTGCTGAAGTCGCGTGATGGAGAAAACTTTCAAGCTTGCCCTTTATCATCAACACGGTGTTCTGAGAAGCGCAACCTTCATCGTCGAAGCTTCTGGATGAAAATCCACCTCCGAGAACGGCGTTGTCCGTTATTGTCAGATTCTCAGAAGCAACGATTTGACCAAGTTTTGCAGCCCAAGCTGACCTGCCAGCGACCACGTTTTCACCCTTAAGTGCGTCCACAAGCACGTCAAACAGTTGATACGAGACAGCCTCGGAGCCAAAGATCACCGTGCCTTGAAAGCTCTTTATTGGTCGCGGGTTGAACATTTCGGTGACCATTCTTCCGACGTTTTCTCCCACTTTTTCGGGTTTCAGGTCTGCTGTGCGGCTGAATGCGAAGTCGAAGCAGCTGCCTGTTACTTCACCTTTTTGTTCCCCGCTTCCTGCAAGATAGATTGCTGCCCTTGTCTCTTGTTCTTCAAGGTCTACGCCCAAGGTGTTTATGACACCACGCAGGCTAGACTGGAAAAAGACACGTCCATCTTTCGCTATTACTCGCTTGTCGAAGCCTTCAGTCACACTTATTGCTGTTTTTGCAACGTCAACCGCTTCTTCAACGGTTATTTCTGCCACCCGAGGATCGAACAGTCCCTCCACTCTTGGCGGTTGAATCGGTTCTGGAAGATCAAAGTTGGGGTCTTCCGAGCTAACTTTAGCAATCGCCGATGCCCTTTCTCCAGCCTCTAGGACGGATTTCTCGTTCAGAGTGTTTGTGCAGGCAAACCCGACTTTGTTTCCTGACACAGCAACTCGAAAACCCACCCCCGAGTCGTCTGCTTTGTTCTGGGTCAGGATTTCCGAATTTCTAATCACAACTTCAGTCGTCCGCGTGATTGTGAAAAATGCCTCAGCGTGTGTTATGTTCTTTTTTTCGAGTGCCTTGATGGTTTTGTGAGCCAGTTTATTCAGCGTTGACCAGTTTGGGTCAGAGTTCATTTATTGGCCTCCTGTTCCCCCAATCATGATCTGGCAGCGAATCGCAGGAACCACTCTGCCTTGAATTGCCCACTGATATTTTCCACACGCGCCGGGTCGAAGAACAGCCTCTTTTCCCACTCCATCGATGGTTTTGAAGACTTCAATGGCGTTGCCAGCTACGTTGGCTCCGCGCAGCTCCTCTGCTAGTCTTCCATGTCTTATCCATTTTGCACTCTGAAAACCGAAGGTGAAGTCGGCGTTGACGTCTGCTTGTCCGCCGAAGGTTCCTTCCAGAAACAAGCCTTCTTTCACGTCTTCGACCATTTCCTCCGACGAGTAGTCGCCAGCCTCGATGCCGATGTTGGTTTGCCTAATTAGAGGCTCAACACTGTAGTCCCATGCGTGGGCGTTGCCTGTTGGTTGAACGCCTGCGACTGCGGCGCTGGTTCGGTCGTGCATGAACGATTTCAAGACGCCGTTCTTTATGAGAACTGTGCGCTTGCATTCGACTCCCTCGTCATCGTATGGGAAATAGCCTAAACCACCACGCATATGACCATCATCGTATATTGTGACGAGTTTTGAGGACACAAGCTGATCGATTTGGTTGCCGAATCCACCACCGCTCATTGCCAAGTCTGCTTCCAACGGGTGTCCAATAGCCTCGTGAAGCAAGGTAGCGCACAGAGTGGGATGGATAACCACACAAAACCTTCCAGATGGCGGTGCCTTCGCTGCTAAGAGCTTAACTGCGTCTCTTGCAGCCTTGTTTCCTAACGAATAGGGCGAGGTCTTGTCGAAGAGTTCCAGTCCTCCAGTGTGACCGAGCGTTTCCGACTTTGGGCAGATTAGGCTAGCGCTCTTTGCGATGACGTCCACAAACAGCTGCACTCGCGTGGTGCTTTGATGTACGCGAGTTCCTTCCGAGCTTAGAAAATATTTGTCGTCTTCTATGCTGAGGTAGGTTGCCTTCACGTCGACAACCCGTAGTCCAGCTTCTTTTGCGCCGTTGTAAGCGTCTAGGGGAATCTTCACGATTTCTTCTGGAGAAAAGCTCTTAGGCGGCTTCTTAACAGGTGCTGACACATCCTTTGTTATTTGTTTGAGGGGTTGGAACTGTATTTTGTGTTTTTTCAGGTTTGAAGCAGCTTTGGCTAGTTTTACAGCGTTCTTTAGTACTTGCTCCACACCTCTTAAGTCTGCAGTGTTGGTTGAGCTGAAACCCCAAGATCGGTTGTCAACAAAAACTCTAGCGCTGACACCGCTCAGCCTAACATTGGAGAAGTCTTGGATCACGCCGTTTTTCACAGTGCAAGTTGTCATTGTACGACTTTGACCGCGCAGATGGACCAGGTCTGCTTGTTTGGTCGTTTTTGTTTGTAGGCATTTTTCTAAGGTTTCAAGTATGGCGTGTCAACTCCTTAGTTTCTGGTTGGAAATCTAGACTACGTTTGTTTAGGTAGGTAAGCTTTGCTCAACCCTTTCTAATGTGTCTCAGCTGTCAAGGCACACACAGACCAACCCCTCTAGGTTTCTGCAAAGATTCCAGGCGAGGGTACAGGGGAATTTGCGTTGAGGGTTCCCGAGGAAGAAAGAGAGACTTCATACGCGACGCTCACATATTCTGCATCCCACGAATATTTGGCTCCAAGTGGACTAGGTTCGTTGATTTTTTCTAAGCTGTTACTCCACTACTCGTTTTGAAGAAATTCTGCCAATGAGTTCAAGTCTCTGATTATTAGCTCGGGTTTCTGCTTCTCCAATTCCTCACGGTTGAACAGCCCCGTGAGAACTGCGACGGTTTTGGCTCCAGCAGCCTTTCCAGCTTGAATGTCCACTATTGAATCGCCTACTATGGCACAGTCCTTTATGGGCACACCCAGTTTTTGTGCAGCCACCGAGAGAGCGTCCGGAAAGGGCTTGGGTTTCTCAACATCCAAGGCTGTCACAACCACTCGAAAGTATTTCTTGAAGCCCAGATGCTTCAGTTCGTCGATGACCTGTTCTTGGTCAGTGTAGCGCAGTGTTATCAGCGCCAACTGGAAATTTTTGGACAGCGTCTCTAACGTTTCTCGGATGTTTGGGAAGGGCTTGCTCTTCGTTATAACCGCTGAGTAGTAAGCGTTTAGATAGGCTGGAAGAAACTGCTCTTCAACATGCTTGCCAAGGTGAAATCGAGTAAACAGGTCATCTATTGGAAGGGCTTGCTCCAACCTTCGGGCAACCTCAAACGCGATTTTGTCGTCGTTGATGTTTGGGAAACCGACGGCAACGAAACCAGCTTTGCCCGCTTCTTTCAGTGGCTCGGTGGAATCCACTAGGGTGCCGTCTAAGTCTAAGAGCAAGGCTTTCACGCGCAGTTTACGCCGAACCATGAATCATCACATCTAAATCAAATAGCTGAAGGATTATAATTAGTTAACAAACATGACAATAAATAAAACGGTACTCAAGATGGTCAATGTTGGTGCCTAAAACCCATTTGCTGAAAGAAAACTTCGATTTCAACAAGACTCTAGAAAAAAGATGAAATTTATCCAAAAAATAAATATTTTACTTCCCTATGCTTAGTTCCAGAGGAGAATAGCTATGCAGTCAGAAAACAAGGTTGCAGAAGATGTTTACTGGGTTGGAGTGTACTTCCCGGACATGAAGGCTTCCCTGAACGCCTTTCTCATAAAAGACGAAAAAGTAGCGCTGATCGACACGGGTGCCGTGCCCACCCAGGAAATGGTTTTGAAAAACATCAGCGAGATAGTAGAACCCTCTCTTATCGACTATATCGTTTTAACCCATGCTGAAATAGACCACTGTGGAGCCATTCCAAGAATATTAAAAGAAGCACCCAACGCAAAGGTGGTAACATCGCAGTTAGGCGTGATCATGCTGGGACTCTACGGAATACAGGTTCCGTCTCAACAAATAAAAGACGGTGAAACCCTAAGCCTGGGCAAAAAGATGCTCACATTTATTTCACTGCCCATCGTAGACACGTGGGACAACATGTACATATTCGAAGAACCCGACCGCGTCTTCTTCAGCTCCGACCTTTTTGGCGCCTCCGCCGAAAAGTGGACCCTGTTCGCTGAAAACGACATAAGTCAAAACCTGAAAGTGTTTCATAGACTGAAGTTTCCATGGATCGAACTCGTTACGCCTGAAAAAATGGAACCCGTGCTCGAAAGAATCAGAAAATTAAACCCAAGAATAATTGCACCGGGTCACGGGCTGATACTTCGCTCAAACATAGACAAATACCTTAAGACTGTCTTCTAGCCTATTGACCCGATTAACCTCGCAAGCTAGTCCTTTTCGTTATCTACTGAGGTGTCTCCAAGAGAGCACTATGCCCATTGTTGAGAAGACGGCGGCAAACACTCCGAGGAATAGGAAATCGAACATCAGTTGCTGCGTGTTTATTGTGTAGAGAATCAGTTGTCTAGTCGCATCTGTAGAGTATGTTATGGGGTTTATCTTTGTGAACGGCTGCAGCCACGCAGGCATCAGGTCAGTCGGAAACAAAGCATTGCTCGCAAACAGAAGCGGCAGGTTCAGCAAGTTCATGACAGCCATCTGAGTCTCCCACCTTGTGGACCGTATCGCAATCGCAATGAAGATTGAAGATAGTCCCATGCCGATCAGGAAGACAGCGGCAAAAACGCCCAAGAGATTGAATACAGTGAAATCTGGACCAACCGTCAAGCCTAAAGCAAAAGCGAAACCAAGCACTATGGCAGCTTGTATTATGGACCGTATCACGGCGTTGAACACTTTGGACATAAGTATCGAGCCCCGCGCTACTGGAGTGCTCAGGACCTTATTCAGGAAACCTAAGCGTCGGTCCCAAACGATTGACATGCCGCTGAACATCGCTGTGAACAAAGTCACGAAGGAGATTATGCCCACCGACATGTAAGAGAAATAGTCGCTTGTTCCAAACGTTTTCTCCATTATTTGAGTTGAGGCGTTCAAAATCGCTTGGTTGATTCTATCTATCACCGAGGGGTCGATTCCAGGGATTGGTTGAATGGTTATGGGATTCTGTGAAAAGATTGCGCTTATGTTCATGGCTCGCCCGAAGAGTCCCATCCATATCAACGGTTGAATTATACTCAAGATGAAGAGGTAGGGATTCTTGTACCATTTCTTTAATTCCCTGTTTGTCAGCGCCCACAAACCATGTAAGGGATTCTTAGAATTGTTTTTCTGAGTCATCTCTAGTGTCCACCTTCCCTTGCCCTATGCATAGTTACTCTCTGCCTAAACATCGCGTCCCTGGACTCTTCTTCTTCTCGTAGAGACCTGCCCGTATATTCCAGGTAGACTTCGTCCAAGGTTGGCTTTGTTAACGAAAGCCTTGTGACATTGTGTCCCGCAGCTCGCACGGCATCTATGATAGTTGGAGCGGTTTCTTCTCCGTCCTCCAGCTTAATCCTGTATGAGCCGTCTTGCTTTTTCACTTCCTTAACTCTTGTGACCTTCTGAATGACGGGAGAGATGTCGATGGTGCCGTCCTTGATGCTCAACGTCATTATGTCGCCTCCGAGTGCCTCTTTCAGCTCCTCTGGAGCGCCGACGGTGATTATCTTTCCATGGTCGATTATGGCGACGCGGTCGCAGAGCATGTCGGCTTCTTCCAGGTAGTGGGTTGTCATGAATATGGTCATGCTGTATTCTTTTTTGAGCAGCTTGATGTAGTTCCATGTCGCTATTCTGGTTTGAACATCTAATCCTAACGTGGGTTCGTCTAGGAAGAAGACGTGTGGTCTGTTTATTAAACCGCAGGCGAGTTCAAGCCGTCTTCTCATGCCACCTGAGTAAGTTGCCACCTGCTTGTCCTTGAATTTAGTCATCTCAACCAGTTCGAGCAGTTCCTCGGCACGTTTCTTCGAGACTTCGCGTGGTATGCCATAGAGGTCAGCGCAGAGAATTATGTTCTCTAAGCCAGTTAGGTCTTCGTCCGCCGTGTATTCTTGAGGAACCACGCCTATGCAGCTTCTAACCTCGCTGGGCTGTTTCGCTATGTCAAAGCCGCAGACTGTTGCGTTTCCTTCGTTTGGTTTCAGCACGGTTATGAGCATGTTGATTGTGGTCGTTTTGCCCGCTCCGTTGGGTCCTAGGAACCCGAAGATTTCGCCTTCTTTAACATTGAAGCTAACGTGGTCTACTGCTACCAGGTTTTTGTTGAAGACCTTGGTTAGTCCATTTACTGTTAGGGCATCGCTCGTCAATTGGTTTTTACTCCCTCATTTTCTTGGCTATCTCTTCAATCCTTTTGGCTGCTTCCTCTAAAGCCTTCTTCGCTTCTTCCGCCGCCTTTTCTGAGTATTCGTGCCTCAGCTCGTCACGAAGTTTAAAGACGGCGATGGCTAACTCCTTTGTGGCTCTTCTCAGTTCCTTAGCCTCTGGTGGGTAGAACTCAAACCACATCGGTCCCATGAAGCCTGGTCCAGGTCCGAAATGTCTGAAGCGTTTGCGCATTTCTTCACGCCTCTTCTCATGCTCTGCAAGGAAGGTTTTGCCCGCGTCCGTCAACGTGTAGCGTTTAACCCCTGCCTCTTGTCCGTCAGCCTCCTTGATGTAGCCCTTGTCCTGTAACCAAGACAGCAACGGATAGATTGAGCCTGGACTTGGCCTCCAGTGTCCGTTGGTTTGTTTCTCGATTTCACCCATGAGTTCTGAGCCTGACATGGGTTTTTCGTTGAGCAGTTTCAGCACTTCGTAGCGGAGGAAGCCTTTCGGAACCATAGCCATGTGTCTCATCCAATGTTTGAAAGGAAACATGGGTTCATATCACCTCCGATATCAATAGCGATATCAGTATCAACATTCCTTATAAACTTTCCGCTTACCCGCCATTGCTTCCTCGAAACATAGGGCATCTGTAATACCAGAAAGAAGGAAACAGCCTCAAGTTGAAGGAAAAGTATTTAAAACATGTGGATGTGGATTTAAGGCAACTCAGAAGGAGAACGGGCAGCGATGGCGAGAAAAGCAAGGATTCGCTTGACGAGCACCGACTTCACGAAGTTGGAAGAGGTGTGCATGGAACTCAAGTCCATCGCCGACAAAACAGGAGTAAAAATGGTTGGACCCGTGCCCCTACCAACCAAACACCTCCGCGTGCCCGTTCTGAAAACACCCTGCGGCGAAGGCACCCAAACCTGGGACAAGTGGGAGATGCGCATACACAAGCGCCTAATCGACATAGACGCTGAAGAAAGAGTCATGCGCCGAATAATGCGAATTCGCGTGCCCGAAGAAGTCTTTGTGAGTATAGAGCTGCTGTAGCCTTTTTTCTGACCTGTCACACGTAGAAGAAAGTTGCAATTGTCAACGCAAGGGCAACAGCGAAAACGAAAGCCCAAACGATTTTGTTCCACCGGAAAATTTTCAACCCATCGAGCATTAAGATGGGTAGGGTGTTAATCAAAGCTATCCAAGCATTGAAAACTGAGCTCAAATAGGCAATTGAGGATATGGAGGGAATAGAAAACGCAATCGTCAATGAAACGACAGAGAGGACAAGATTGGTCAGGGGTCCAGCGACAGCTGTTTTTCCCATTACTTGTTGATTGGCTTGTCCAGCTATCATCATGGCGCCTGGAGCAATCACTTTGAAAGGACTAAACGGAAAGGCGGAGAGCAGAGTCAGAACAGCGCCGAACATGATCAATCGAAATTCCGCCCACAACCCGTAGTGTTGAGCTACTAGTTTATGGGCGATTTCGTGGAGAAGAAAAAGCACAACGAACATTACAGAAGCCGCAACATAAAATTCCGTTGGCAAGTCAAAAAAGCTCGTTCGAAAATAACTGAACATGATCGAAAGTCCAACACCCATGACTAAAACCGCACTTATCGCTAAGTGTTCTATCTCCTTTAGACTGAAACTGAATTTGGTCAGCGGTCGAGACGGCGTGTATGTGACTTTAAACTCATAAGGCGATCGCACGTCTACTCTGGGCATTTTGGCTTTCTCAATCTCGGGGCAGTTATGGTTTTCGGGCAAGCGGTGTCCAGCGCAGAAAAGCCCATGACAAAACTGACACTTGAAAGGCAAAGGCTCCTCTTTGCCGCATTGTTGACACTTCAAATAATACTTCCACTCGCTGACAGAACTAACTTGTCAAGCAGCCTCCGATTATAAATGTTTAGTTCAATGCTCGATTCCGCCGCCAACGGGTGGAAGAATCGCCACTTGGTCACTATTCTCGAGCCTTGTCCTTATTCCTTTCAGCGATGTGACGCTTTGACCGTTGACCAAGATCTGCAGGTGTCCGCGTAGGGTGCCCAATTCGTCGTAGACGTAGTCGTCAAACTCTTTTCCATACTTTGTGGACAATTGCTTCAGCAATGACGCTACTGTTGGCGCGTTAGAAAATTCAAGCTGTTCCTCTTTCTTCCCAGTGATTTCCCTTAGAGTGGTGAAAAACTTAACATTGACTTTAAACGTCAACTTGGTTTCCGCAGGTTTCTATTCAGCCTTGTTCACGGTTTGATTGATGGCTTCTTCCATCGTGTGTCCATGAACGTAGACAAGGGCTTTCTTGATGCCAGCCACCTGCTTGGCTGTGGTCTTAATGTCGACGGCGAATTTGTACGCTATGGGACAAAACGGACTGGTGGGAACAAAATCTATCTTGACCACGCCAGGTTGCTCCTCTTTGACGCTCTGGATGAGACTCATCTGACCAAAAGTTAGTCCGGTTTCTGGGTCAATAATTTTTTCAACTTCGGTCTTGACCTTGGTTTCCAATTCGTTCAAGCGGTTTCACCTTGAGGCTAAACCTTAGAATTAGCGCCTTTAATAACATTGCGATTTAGATGCATGCGCCAACTTAAAGCCATTGTTTTCGGATGCGACGCTTTAGCCTCGTCTAGGCGAGTCACGGATGCGTTGTGGGGAGCATTCTTCAACAAGTCTGGGTTCGAGTAGGCTTCGTCAGAAATCTTCTTCAGGGCTTCTACAAAGCGGTCCAGTTCCTCTTTCTCCACAGACTCTGTCGGCTCAATCATTAGCGCTTCTTCCACAATCAACGGGAAATACGTAGTCGGCGAGTGCATTCCATAGTCGAGTATGCGCTTGGCTACGTCCATGGCTCGCACCCCAGTTTCCCTGAACATTGGCTTGACACTGAAGACACACTCGTGTTTTCGAGGGCGCCCTTCAGCGTAGGGCAGCTCGAAGCCGCGAATCTGATTCAACTTCTTGACCAGATAGTTGGCGTTTAACACAGAGATTTCAGCCGCTTCCTCGAGTCCTTCAGTGCCCATGCTCAGGATGTAGGCGTAAGCTCGAAGCAGAACAGCAATGTTTCCGTAGAAGCCTCGAACCTTGCCTATGCTGTCAGGCTTGTCATAGTTCAGATAGTAGCGTTTGCGTTTCTTGTCGTAGGCTATCTGCGGCACGGGCAGAAACTTAGCTAGTTCTTTACAGACGCCGATTGGACCCGCGCCAGGTCCGCCGCCACCGTGCGGGGTTCCAAAAGTCTTGTGGATGTTTATGTGGACAATGTCGAAGCCCATGTCGCCTGGGCGTGTCTTACCCATTATGGCGTTTAGGTTGGCACCGTCGTAGTAGAGTAAGCCGCCCACTTCATGAATGGTTTCAGCTATTTCAGCGATGTCTTGTTCAAAAATACCAAGGGTGTTCGGATTGGTCAACATTAAACCTGCTGTTTTCTCTGAGACCGTCGCCTTCAAAGCCTTGAGGTCAACGCAACCGTTTTGGTTTGAGGGCAAAAAGATGATTTTGAAGCCCGCCATGGTTCCACTGGCTGGGTTGGTCCCATGCGCCGAATCGGGCACGATGAGTTCGGTTCTCTTCTCAGCGTCTCCGCTAGACTTGTGGCACGCTCGCATAATTAGGGCGCCTAACAATTCGCCGTGGGCACCCGCGGAGGGTTGAAGACTAACCTCATCTGTGCCAGTGATTTCCCCCAGCCATTGCGCCAGTCTGTACAGGATTTCAAGTATGCCCTGCACAGTGTCTTCGTCTTGATTTGGGTGTAGCTCACTTATCCCTGATGTTCCCGCCAACAGGTCGTTTATTTTTGGGTTGTACTTCATGGTGCAGCTGCCCAATGGGTAGAAGCCCAAATCGACGCCGTAGTTCATCTGCGAAAGCCTGGTGAAGTGGCGAACAACCTCAACTTCCGACAACTCGGGCAAATGTGGCGGCTTCGTTCGCTTGATTGTTTTGGGCAAATAATCAGTCATGTTGCCCGTCAATTCATAGATTTCTTCCTCAACCTTGGGTAGGTTGCAGCCTCTTCGACCCTTGTTGCCAAGCTTGAAAATGACGGGTTCGTCCCAGCTAGCTTGCTTGAACATGTTTTTCACCTTTCACCTCTTTCTCTTCAAAGCAGTCTTCAGAGTTTGCACCAGCTGGTCAATATCTTTCTTTGAATGCATTTCTGTGACGCAGTAGAGGGCGGTTTCACCCAGTTCTGGAAACTCCTTTGAAACATCCTTTCCCCCATGGATTCCAAACCTCTTG
>Ga0315314_1001014_pt1 | contig 26786 bp, 35 predicted proteins | sample TDP9_MG_FD_203631 | JGI IMG/M metagenome (GOLD analysis project Ga0315314, IMG submission 203631) | Freshwater sediment microbial communities from Lake Towuti, South Sulawesi, Indonesia - TDP9 | ecosystem: Environmental > Aquatic > Freshwater > Lake > Sediment | place: Indonesia: South Sulawesi... | reverse complement strand
TGAATGACGCAATTATTCTAGCAGACGAAATACGCATATTTCGTTTGTTGGTTCGACAGCCCTTACAGGCTTGATAAGGATACTGTTAACTTATTCGTGATATAATGCTACTGGAATAGACATTGTTTTGGGTTCAGTTTGGTTGCTCTGTATTGATAACAGTTGAAAAGCCTATTTTCAAGAGTGTTAACTGTAGGGGATGAGTAGAAATAAAGATTAGTGGCGGAATTGTGTTTTTGGCTATTTTCCGCTCGGTCGCCTGAGCATCGAACCAACGTAGAGCCCTATGAACCCTAACACAAGCACCACAACCACGTCAATGAACATGATTTGACCCAACACAGCACTCTCCACTGTAAACCACTCGGAATTTGACAACTCGACTCCAGGGTTCGCCGCTTCGTACGCATCCCTAACTGCTAAACCCCAGTGCGGTAGAGCTGGAAAGCTTATCACGTAAAAGACCATGAGAACTGCGGCTAAAACACTTATTTTAGCGATTGTTTTCACCCTAGCTTCTTCCCATATCTTTCCAGCGAAGACGTAGCCACCTATCAAAGCACTGAGTAAAACGTTGACAGCGGAAATGACATACGACCCCCAGTCGGGACCCAAAGCTGGAGCCAACGCAATCTCTATGGGAACACCGATCAAAACCATAATCACAACTAACGATGCCACGCACAACACGATATCACTAAACCTCAATGGGTCACCTCCTCTAAAATGAAGATAAACAAGCATTATGTTGGTGCTACTTCGTTATTTATGACTTGCGAAAGAATCACATAAAGTTATCTTAAGTACATGCTAAAATAACTTATTTGATTATAGGGCCGGTAGTCCAGCCTGGTTAAGACGTCGCCCTCACGCGGCGAAGATCGCCGGTTCAAATCCGGCCCGGCCCACCAAAACACAAGGGGTACATTTAGAGTCTCAATTAATATACTGCTGGAAACAATAATTAGGTTAGGGATGTGGCACGGTTGGGCCATACATCAGCCAAAGTAACCCTCTACAGCCCCGACCTATCAAAAACCGAACTGATTGAACTCTTAGTGGACACAGGCTCAACATACACTTGGATTTCCACTGATCTGCTTGAAAGGTTGGGTGTCGAGTCGAAGACCGTAAGGAAGTTTAAAACGATTGACGGCAGGCTACTTGAGAGAAAGGTCGGCGAAGTCGTAATCGAGTGTGTAAAAGAGAAAGCCACCACAATGGTGGTTTTTGCCAAGAAAGGTGACGCACAAGTTCTAGGCGTTTATTCACTAGAAGGTTTAGGACTTGAGGTAGATCCAATAACCAAACAACTAAGAAAAACTGAGGCCCTTTTAGCACTCTGACACAACGAAACTCCACGCAGTAGCCTCCAACCCAGTTTCATTTTATTCTTGGTGGTATGGCGACTGCGGTCTGAGTCCGCTGAACCCCCTTCAAAGACTGGAACTTACCCAAAATCTCTCTAAGCTTGTCCATGTTGGCAAACTCAACATACGCAACGACATCGAACTGACCAGTGACTGCGTGAGTCGTCTTTACTCCGTCGATCTTAAACGCATCCTTAGCGATGTCCCAAACCAGCAAAGGTTCACAATTAAGGAAAATATAGGCTTCCAACAAGCATCACCCAATAACCGATTTACGAATAAGACCCATATATTATCTTTGTTAGCTCTTGGCAAATTGTCAATTGACGTCTACATCATGCCAAGAAGCAGAGACTTCACGTTTTTCCCCAGAACCTTGTGATTGTATCCACCTTCTAAAACAGCGTATCTCCTTCCATCACAAACTCTCTCTGCACATTTCTTTATCATCTTCCCAATAGTCTCATAGTCTTCTGTTTTTAACAAGCCACCCCAATCCCTCTCATGCCTATCGAACCCAGCCGAAACCGCAACAACATCGCAGGCTTTTACTGCTGCCAGACGCCCGACAAGACTATCCAAGTACTCTTCTCTACTTCCGCCCTCGACATAAAAATAAGAGACCTGAGGCGCTCCACTGAAGATGTTAGCCGTTCCGTCCCCATAGTGCAAATCAATGTCCACGATAAACGCTCTCGTAATCCTTTGTTCTCGCCTGAGCTTCTCCACCGAAATCGCTATGTTGTTGAAGTAGCAGAAACCCCAGCTAGAATCTCGACTCGCGTGATGCCCAGGCGGTCTAATCAAACCGAAGGCTGGTTCACCCTCAATCGCTAGCTCCGCCGTCTTTAGGGCTCCACCAACCGCCAAAACAGCAACCTCATAGGTTAACTCGTGCCTCTTGACCCAGTTTATGTGACCCCCTTCATGGACTAACTTCAAATCCTCTTCACTTGCGGGTAGTGGCTGGACAAAATCAAAACAACCGTGCAGTTCATCGTAGATGCTCTCTATTCTTCCAGGCGTTGCAGCTGGGTCCGACGAGTAGACCTCTCTAAATCTTTCGTGGTACACGACTTTCAAAGGCTTCACTGCAATCAGTTAATCTTAAATCGGGCTTTTCACCGTTTCTAAAGACATTAAAATGGGGTATAGCTGGCGCATGCATGAAAAGATCGGTTGCTTGGTCATCCACTGGACTTGTCGCTCTATTCGCAGCAGGTACATTAGCACAGTGTCTCACGACGAGCACTGAGAACCTCTATAGCCTATTTTTTATGCTTGTCGCCAACCTTAGAGATTCTAATCACAAGAAAAACGAAAGAAGTGGACTGTGTTAAATGGTGAGCCGAGACAGATTTTTTGGAACACTGAAGCAATCGCTGATGGCATACGCATTTAACATATGCGGTGTAATCGCTGGGACAGTGGTCGCTTTCTACTTGGGGCTCTTTCTTAAGCCCGATTACCCATGGATAATAGCGGTCTACCCTGGAATAGTAAGCGCAAGAGGCGTTATTGGAGGCTTACTTAGTGGTCGTCTGAGCACAGGCTTACACATCGGAACCGTACGACCACAAGTCTTCAGCAACACCAAGAGCTTCTATTCGCTCTTCAAGGCAGTCGTGGTGTTGACTCTAGAAACGAGTGTGGCAATGAGCATAGTCGCTTTTGTGTTTGGAGCCTTTCTGTGGGGAGCCAAACTGATTGATTTAGTTGCGATTTTAGGTGTGATTGTGGCGACGATGACTTTGGCGCTAGTTGTGGTTTCTCCTTTAACCATGCTCGTTTCTTCCACATCTTTTAAACACGGTTTAGACCCTGACATCATTTTATATCCAGTGGAGTCAACCGTTTCTGATGTCCTAATAACTCTATGCTATATTTTCATTCTGAGCCTCTTTTTCCTACCCAACGCCTTTGGACTTCTCATAATAGTCTTACTATGTCTGATTCTATCAATTTCCGCCCTCTATCTTTTGTACAGAAACTCGAAGGAAAAAGAATTTGTCAAAACTCTGAAAGAGTCGTTTTTGACACTGATTCTTGTCGCCTTCATAGTAAACGTAACAGGCTCGGTTTTAGGAAAAATCAGCGAAACTATAGGCGCCAGACGGGAAATCTACACAGTTTATCCAGCATTGATTGACACAATAGGTGATGTTGGGGCAGTTATTGGGTCCACAGCGACCACAAAACTTGCACTTGGGACTCTTAAGCCCTCTGTCTCCGCGATAGGAAAGCACATGGACGAGATATTTGGTGCTTGGACAGCATCAGTTATCATGTTTGTCATCTATTCTGTTCTTTCGCTCATAATACAAGGAATGGTCATTCTGAACGTCTTTATCAAATTTACTACACTCTTGTTAACTGCAAACGTTTTAGCAGCGTCGTTCATAATTGTCATATCCTGGGCGGTAAGTATCATTACGTTCCATCGTGGCTTAGACCCAGACAACTTCGTCATTCCAATCGAAAGCTCGATGGCAGACAGCATGACTACAATTTCGTTGTTCGTCGCCCTAGCCTTAATCGGCTAAAAATGGATGAGAGGAATTGAAGGAAAAATTGGAGAGAATTAAAATATCTCTTGCCACAATACTCAAATCACAAAAGCGAAATTAAATCTAGATCTGGAGAGATTTTAACAACATGCCTGCTTTCGAAAAAATCGAGTACAAACCAAAGTCTGTTCGTGAAATCCTAGTTGAGATGAAAGACCTCTCGGAGCTGATGATCGATCTCGCCTACTCCGCCGCACTCTTCAATGACAGAGAACTCGCAGACGAGGTTGTGCGCCTAGAAAACCGAGTGGACACACTTGCCTACCTTTTGGACATGAACGCCATGGTCGCAGTTAGAAGTCCTGACGATGCAGAGGCTCTTGTCAGCGCAGCAGTAGTAGCATCGGCAGCAGACAAGATTTCCGACGCCGCCGCAGACATTGCCATAATAGTGTTGCGTGACATAGGTGTTCATCCAATCGTTCGCGAAGCCTTTGAGAAAGTCGAAGAACGATTGTGTTGCTTCAAAGTTGAGTCAAAGTCTGTTCTCGTTGGAAAGAGACTAAAAGAGTTAGAGCTAGAAGCAAAGATGGGAATCGATGTTATTGCAATTCGACGCGAGGATGAATGGATTATCAATCCCAAACCCAATGAGACGGTCAAAGACGAAGATTTCCTCATCGCAAGGGGAGCTCCAGGTGGAATGACGGAGCTTAAAGGTCTCGCAGATGGTTCTCTTAAGAGACTGGAGGGCTGAATTGTGGCGGCGACTAGACCGTTTCGAAAAATCGTGGATAAATTAGTTGAGCTCAAGGACACGTGTGAACTTATGATGGACCTCGCATACTCGTCTCTCCTTCTTAACAGTCGAGAACTGGCTGAAGAAGTGCAAACACTTGAAGAACGCATGGATAATCTGCACACCGAGTTCGAACTTCTCGTCCTAGCAAGCATTCCTAAGCCAGAAGAGTCCAAAGACTTCTTGGGACTAATCCGTTTAGGAGTGGTTACAGAAAAAATAGCGGATGCCGCAGCCCAAATTGCCGCGGTTGTTCTAAGAGGCTTAGAGCCACACCCAGTTCTGAGACTTGTGATAGAAGAGGCTGCAGAGACTGTGAGCCATGTAACAGTCTCCAAGAAGTCATCACTGGTTGGCAAGACTCTGCGTGAAGCACAAATCCACGAAGAGACTGGGATGTGGATTCTAGCCATTAGAAGGGGCGATAAATGGGTGCGCCCGAAACCAAACTCGGTAATCAACGCAGGCGACATTCTGATTGCTTCGGGTTATGCAGAAGGAGAAGAGGACTTGCAGAGAATGGCGTCCACGTAGTGTTATGAAATGGACCTAACCTTTCGGTAAGTTTCTATGATACGCTCAACAGCGGAGTAATAGAAAGCAGTATCGGAGCGATTAACAGCGCTGTCATATTCGTTAGTTTCATGTAAATATTAAGCGATGGACCTGCAACGTCTTTCAGCGGGTCGCCTACAGTGTCGCCTACAACTGCCGCCGTGTGCATTGGAGTGCCTTTAGCCCAGATTCCCTTAGCCTCTATACTCTTTTTCGTGTTGTCCCATAATGCACCGCCGAGTGTGAAAAATGACGCTAAAAGTGCCGCTGTGCATGTTCCTCCTAATAGCATACCACCTAAAGCATAAGGTCCAAGTATTAAACCTACTAAGATTGGTGACATAAGAGCTACGAAAGTTGGCAAAATCATTTTCTTCAAGGCATTTTTTGTACTAATGTCAATGCACCTATCATAATCTGGCTCTGCCTTGTGCTCCAAGATTCCAGGATTCTCTTTGAATTGCCTTCTGACCTCGTCAACCATTGCATACGCTGTTTTTCCAGTTGCACCAATTGTGAAGGATGAGAAAATAAATGGAAATGCTGCACCCATCAAAATTCCAATAATAAATACTTGACTTAAACTGGATGAAAAAAGCCCCACTTTCAGACTGTACGTCGCAAAAAGTACAACAGTTGACAATGTTCCAGATGCTGTTGCAAACGCTTTTGCATAGGCTTTTGTTGTATTTCCCGTAGAGTCAAGTTCCTGCATTGTTCCATTGGCTTTTGCTGACAATCCGACCATTTGAACTATCCCTTGCGCGTTATCACTGATTGGCCCGAATGCGTCGCCTGACATGATTATTCCAATTGCTAAATCAGTTCCTAGATTCGCAGCGACAACACCATAGATGCCATAAATGTAACCATTTGTTGCATTTATGATATATGAGAACAGAGTTGCGCCGATCGCGAGCATAAATGGTAAAAATGGACTTTGAAAAGCATAAGACAGACCAGTAATGATGTTAATGGCATCTCCCCGTTTTGATGCCTCTTCCATCTGTCTGACTGGCCTTCCTGTGGTACCAATGTAATATTGCACAACAAGTCCTACACCCGTACTGGCAACTATCCCACTCAACGTGCTAAAGAAGATTTTTATATCATTTAAAAGCCACATTGAAAATATAAATGATCCAATAGTGCAAATTGTAGCAGCGACAAGCAACCCTATGTTGATAGACATTATCGGTCTAATGCTTCCCCAACCTCTAACAATGAAAACTCCTACAATTGTGGCTAGGATTCCTGAAATGCCTAAAGCAAGTGGAAACATCAGCGCATTTACTCCCCAGGCGGATAGAAAAATAGGTGTTGAGCCGATGATCATTGCGGTTACGTAGTCATCACTTATGGATTCAAATAGGTCTGAGCCTCTTCCTGCACAGTCGCCTACGTTGTCGCCTACTTGATCTGCGATTACTGCTGGGTTTCTAATGTCGTCTTCGGGTATGCTTAATTCGATTTTGCCGACCAAGTCTGCGCCTATGTCTGCGGCTTTTGTGAAGATTCCGCCACCTAACTGTGCAAATAGGGCTGCGAGGCTTGCGCCGAACCCGTATCCTACCATTAGATTTGGGTTGTTATGACCATATAGAATGTATAGCATGCTTATTCCGATGAGGCTTAGTCCAACGACTGAAAGCCCCATAACTGCGCCTCCCCTAAAAGCAAGCGTAAACGCTTTTGCCGATGATGTAGCGGCGGCGTTTGCGGTTCTGACGTTGGCTCTGACAGAGATGTTCATTCCGATGTAGGCTGCGATCAGAGAAAGCAATGCCCCACAAATAAAAGAGAGGACTATTTCTACCGAGCGAAAAACTGCACCGATTGGAAATGACAGCAGAACGATAAGAAATAGAATCGTTCTATACTGTCTTTTTAGAAAAGTTTTGGCGCCGTTTCTTATGTATCTGGCAACTTCACGCATTTGAGGAGTTCCAGGATCTTCTCGATAAATGGACCAAGTTAAGTATGCTACAATGAGCATCGCAAACGCTCCAGTAGCTAAGGCGATCCATGCTAGGTCCATTTTCCACCGCTTCTCCTGCTCCTAACGGGTTTTTACTCCATTAGATGATGTAAACCTCAGTCATACTGCAAACTCAAACTTATAAACCCTTTTCCAAGGTCTGGCATAAGTTTATAAGGTAACTCTCCTAAGTTAAGGGTTCAAGAATTAGGATTCGAAACGAAGACTAGTTCTTCCAGCCAAATAGGAGGTGCAATCTAGATGTCGTACAGAAGAGAACCAAGAGAAATGCACAAGGCAGTCTGCGCCGATTGCGGTCAAGAATGCGAAGTGCCATTCAAACCTGATCCAAGCAGACCTGTCTACTGCAAAGATTGTTGGGCGAAGAGAAGACCACCGAGAAGAAGTCGATACTAAACGCTGTAATCAGTTTGTAGAGATCATCTATCAGCGACAACGGTAACGGCAACAACGATCACAAAAGGCTCCTACTAAAGACATAAGTTCTTCAAACGAATTGAATGGTAGTCTATTCTCTGAGGAAAATAACCATGCATGACTGGAGTAAAATTAGGCGAGATGTGGAGAACTTCTGCAGTGAAATGGAAAAGGAGTGGTATCTCAATTGGGCTGGACTAAAAGAGGAGATGAACCTCTCACCCATCTACAACAGATACAAGCACTTGTTCACGAAAGACCTAATTTTGGCTGTCAAGGAAGAAAGAAAACAAGCGAAAGGGGAAGAAGAAAGAAAACTAAGATATTTACAGCAATTTTTTGTCAGCGAATACCTTGGTATGGTTGTGAAAGAACTTAGTGAGAAAGCTGAAACCATGGAGTCAAAGGAAACCATCAAGGTAGACGGAGAGAAAATTCCTTTCAGGCTTGCGGCTGTCAAATTGGCGAATGAGCCAAGTCGAGAACAGAGAAGCAAAATCTTTGAAGCAAGAAACAGAGTGATCGATAAAATCAATGTTGTTCTGCTGGATAGAATGGAAAAACTTCACAAAACTTCCAAAGAATTGGGTTACACAAACTACATGACTCTGTTCAGAGACATCAATGGCATCGACTTTCAGCGACTAGAAAAGCTGATGCGAGACTTCATCGCTAAAACGGAGTCCATCTACGTCACTCGAATGGGGAAGGCGTTACTTGACAAAGTTGGTGTGAGACTGAAGGATGCGGAAAAGCATGATTTAGCGTTCTTCTTTAGGGCTAAGGAATTTGACAACTACTTCAAAAAGGAAGAAGCTGTAGAGACATTGAAGAAAACTTTAGCAAACATGGGTCTCCGCTTAGAGAAGCAAAAGAACATTGAAGTTGATGTGGAAGAGAGACCCAAGAAGTCTCCAAGGGCTTTCTGTAGCGGAATAAGAGTTCCTGACGAAGTGAAGTTAGTGATTATGCCAAAGGGTGGACACGACGATTACGCAGCCTTGTTCCATGAGGCAGGGCACGCCGAACATTATGGTTGTGTAAATCCAGACTTGACTGTTGAATACAAGCGGTTGGGCGACAACTCCATAACCGAAACCTTTGCCTTTCTGCTAGAATACTTGTTGACCGACGAAAAATGGCTGAGGCAAAATACACCTCTGAAAGAGGCAAGTGGGTACTTGGACTTTCTTTATCTATACAAACTTCACTTCTTGAGAAGATACGGGGCAAAACTCTCCTACGAACTCAAACTGCACACAGCGGACACGCTCAAAGGAATGGGCGAAGTGTACAAGGAAACCCTCGAAGAAGTGCTGAAGTTTAAACATCCCAGAAATCATTATCTCACGGATCATGATGATGGGTTCTACTGCGCCCAATACCTACGAGCATGGATATTTGAAGAACAGCTGAGAGCCACGCTCAAGGAGAGGTTTGGGGAAAAATGGTTTAACAACAAGGAGGCAGGGACGTTTCTAAAGAGTTTGTGGACTGACGGACAAAAATACGATGTTGTCGAACTAGCCCAAACGCTAGGATACAAGGACTTGAGCATAGAACCGTTACTGTCTTCACTTCAAAGACGTCTCGGTTAACGCCTAATCCAAGCCTCAACTATTCTCATAGCCTCTATAAGATTCTCTGCCACCGCATCTGAAGGTTGGCTGTCACCCATTTTATGTTCTCTATCCAAAAGTATGGTGCGTATGCCGAGTTTTTTGGAAATCAGGATGTCTATGGTAACATCGTCGCCAATCATCACCGCTTCACTTGGCTTAACGTTTAGCATTTCTAGTGTTCGCTTGAACATTTTTGGATTTGATTTCTCACATCTTGCCTCGTAACCGGTGACAACAGCGTCCAAGCGTGGTAGGATTGGTTGCAGAGCCTTCTCGAATTTGAAACGTGCTATGGTAGTGACTATGGCTGTTTTGAGCCCGTGTTCTTTCGCTTTTTCCACGGCTTCTGTGGCGTCTGGATAGAGTTCAAATCGGCTACGCTCATACAGTTTAGCCAGTCCATCTAAGGTTTCTTTGTCAACCCTAACTTTTATTCTCCATAGAACTCGTCTGAGGAAAGAATGATAACTCTTGTATCCGTGTTTTGGGTAGTCTATGAAGGCTACAAATCGCCACGCAGCCATAAAAGTTTGGGGATAGACCTCGTAGCCACGACTGACAAGATAGTCAGATGCTTCTTGGTCGGTTACTGAATTTCTAACGTTGGCAATAGTGCCGTAAAGGTCGAATAACACTGCTTTTATAGTCAACTGAGAGCACCTTGAACATAGTGCGGTGTGTGAAGTTTAAATTAGCTTCGAAACCCGCCTACCAGAGAAAGTATAATAAGGGCATACCAAGAAACGCAGCGTACAAACATACACGGAAGGAAAAAAGTAATGCAACCCAACATGTTAGTAAAATGTACTGATTTTCCGTGTCTAGATATAAACAAGAATTGTTACTTGATTCCAAATGTTGAGATTGAACCTGACAAGATCAGGGTAATAATGGTTTCGGAAGCTCCACCTCAAGATGTTCGTGATTATTTTTACGCCCAGAATAACCCTATCTACATGCAAACAACTTTACAAGCCTTCAATGACGCGGGTTCAAACATTTCTTCTATGAAGGATGTAGTGAACTTAGGAGTGTATGTTACCACTGCGATAAAGTGTGCAAAAACTGCGTATTCCATATCTCCTGAGACCATAGAAAACTGCTCTCGCATACTAGAGAAAGAAATAGACCTATTCCCCAAGACAAAAACCATCATGTTAATGGGAGACACTGCTATAAAGTCATTGAACTACATCGCCAAAAGAAACATCGGCAAAACAATAATCCCCAGTGGTTCTACATACAAAATCAGAAAAAACAAGTATTTCTACAAACAACTCAGGGTCTTTCCCTCATATCTGCAGACAGGGAAAAGCTACCTAATTGAAAAATCCAAAAGAAAGATGATAGCGGAAGACATTAAAGCCGCATTGGCAATCGTGTGAGAATAGAAAGGAGAGAATTGCGGAAGGTATCTCCACGTGGTTTGGGGTTCAAATCCCACCCTTCGGCGCCAGAATTCATCGTTAACAAATTAATGCGAATTCAGTGGTAGCCCCTAAGGGTTCCAAATGCTGCTTAAATCATCTATGTTGCCTTTTAGCATGAAGCCCATAGCGATGGTAACCAGCCGTGTAAGAAGATATTCTAAATGACGCTTTCTAAGAGGAAAATAATTATTGCTGTGATTGTTCCAACGGCTAACATTTGAAGACTATACAACAAGACGTTTTCTCGCGCAATTCTTCCCAGATAGAAGCCTAAAGAAAACAATGTAGCTAACGTGAGGGCAATCGAAATCATGTATGCATTCCCGATTGCAAGCAACCCCATTCTAGTGAGGATGAAGGGTGCAAGAGAAACAATGGCGGTCAGCGTGGGTGATACTCCGTCAATTAGTGCAACGTATATTGAAACGAACCTTGAAGCTTCGTAATGTATGGGATCAGGTTGGGTTGGCGCAGTTTCAAGCGTTTTCAGGTGCCCTTTTCTCTCGGCTCTTTCAGCCATGAAAGCACCAAAAAAGCCTGAGACTTCCATGGCTAGGCAGGCTCCTAAGCCCGCTGCAACAATAACTCCAGCCTCAGTGACTCGCGCTACCCAAGAGCCTATAACTATACCAAACATAGTCATCGAGCCGTCAAACCCGTTCATGACAAAATATCTTCTAGCAATACCTCTGGCACGTGTAACATCCAAGTAAACCTTGAGTTTCCGAAGCTGTTTACGCAATTATTGTCCTCGCATCGGAGAGATGGTTTCTTCGACGCTTCCCGTTCACGCCATATACCCAAGTTACTTGATATAAATCTTCCTTAATCTTAGTGAAATTCGCCAGTGCCAGAAAATCAAGTTTACTCACAGTTTCTTAGGAGTGAATCAGCGTGCGTCAAGTCTATAACCATGTTTTTCTCTTAAGCATAGTCTAAGCAGTGTGGAAGTGTTCAGGATGGAGAAGAAGAACAACCAGTACGGAATATGTGGTGTTTATTGTGGCCAGTGTCCAAACGGGAACGGAAGAGTGAAGATGATCGCTGGCGAGTTGAAGAGACTCGTTGACACGGTTCGCTACGACTGGATGGAATCAGTAGTCAAGTCGTTCAGATTCAAAGAGTTCAGGAAGGGCTTAGAGTGGTTTGCTAGCGCTCAGTGTCCAATGTGCCTCAACGGAGGCGGTGCACCATGCGAAAACAGGAAGTGCGCCTCTGAGAAGAAGTTGAAGAGCTGTCTGCTCTGCGACGATTATCTCACTTGCCAGCACACACAATACCATCGGGAATGGTATCCATTTGTAATCGACAACTACAACCGTGTGAAACAAGTGGGCTTTCAGAAGCACCTCGAAGAAGAGGAAGAAAGAGCAAGAGCGGGCGTAGATTTGATGGGTCATCTTGAACGAAGATGCTGTAAGATTGTCAAACTAGAAAAAGAATAACAGTGAAATCTCAGCTGTTTCCCAGAACGCTAACGGCATGTTCCACAGTGGAGAAGGCGTTTTAGATGAAGCATCTATCACTGTATTTGGACTGGTATGTCCATGTGCCAGAGCGCACGCATCTAAGATACGATTTCCGCTCAAGCGGGTTAAGCCACTTTAAATATGATTTATTGCTGGGTGATGTTGATTTAAGCGTCAATTATGTACATGGCAACCCCGAAAATACCGAACTACTAGCCCAAAGATATCGTGTTCAGCCCGAAAACGTCTTTGTTTCAAGCGAGGGCGCATCGGGTCAAAACGCACGGATAATTAGGTGTCTGGCAGAGAGAAACACGAAGAAAAACGAGGCTATAGTGGAGTATCCAACCTATGAGCCACTGTTACGTCAAGTGCAAGAACATTTTCCATACGTGAAAAGACTGGAAAGAAGAGAAAGAGAAGACTACAGACTCGATGCCAATAGGCTCCGAAAAATCGTTTCAAAAAGGACTGGGTTGCTTGTATTAACAAATCCCCATGCACCGAGTGGAGCAGTATCCAACGCAAGCGAATTAAAAGAAATAATGAGCATTGCAGGTGAATACGGTTTTTATGTGTTGAGCGACGAAATATTCGCCGAATTCCAGCGGGACACTATACCCACGATTTTCTCTATCGACCCAATGTTAGGCATTGTGACAACCAGTTTTACAAAGGCGTATGGTCTCTCGGGACTGAAAGTTGGCATCACCATAGCCGAAAAGAAACTCGTTGACGACCTCTACTTGGACACACTAAACACCATTGGCAACAGCGCAAACATCGTCGAAATCATCACAGCAAAGTTGCTAAAAGAAGGCATCGCAGACCTGGAAAGACACAAGCAGAAATGGACAAAACTCAAAAACGAAACCGAGAAATGGCTGAACGAGAAAGGCTTCCAATATTTTCCGAACAGTATCGGTGTAACCTACTGGGTGAACCTGCCACTAAAAGACACCCACAAGTGGATTAACGAACACGCAATACCACATTATAGCATAGCCCCCGTGCCCGGAGCATTCTTCCTCTTCAAAAGCGGCTACAAACTGGCAAAGTCAGATATGACACGAATTGGTCTTGGCAACATAAACCCTGACGAGCCAAACTTGATTGAAGCCTTCGCCGCTCTTGAAAAAGCAATAAACACATACACAAACAAATAAAGGTTGAGCAACATAACAAATGAATCTGAGGTAGGTTGTATGCGAGTTAAGAAAGTAACCTTAGACGATTTAGAAACAGTCTATTGCTGTATGAGTGAGTTACCCCCAGACCATCCATGGGTGAAGGCTATGCCAGAGTCGAGGGAATGGTTCAAGGCTAACCTCGGCAAACACGTTGAAGGCTATCATTTGTTAGATGGCGACAGGGTTGTCGGTCACATCTACTACGAAACATCAGAGAGGGCGCTGGTTCCAATCGAAATGGAGCCAAAGGTAGCTTGCATCTACTGCACCGAAATGCTACGTGACTACATGCACAAAGGACACGGCAAGATGATGTTCGACTACGCGAAGGATGACCTCAAGAAACAGGGGTTCAAAGGCATAATCGTGGACGCAACAGATTGGAAAGAATACATGCACTACGAGCACTTCCTCAAACAAGGATTCAAAATAATCAAAGAGCACGCCCCCTTCAAACTCATGTACTTTCCACTCTCAGAAGAAAGCATCAAAGCCAAAACCATAGACTTGAACTACAAGCCTTCAAAAGACAAGGTGGAAGTGACTCTGTTCAAGAACTTCTTCTGTCCAGTAAGCCCCTACATGTATCATTTAATAAAGAGGGTTGCTAAAGGCTTCGGCGACAAGGTTAAGATAGTTGAGATTGAGGCAACGCTCGAAACAGTGCGGAAATACGGAACAACAGATCCTCTAATCAACGGCAAAGTCAAACTGCTTGGTCCGGCTTCTGAAGAAGAGGTGAAAAAGGCGATACAAGAAGAAATCAACCAATTCAAGCATTGAAGACTTGCAGAACACAGAAATTTGGAAATATCACCATAACAACAACGACAGTTATGCACTTCACTAGCGTTTTCGACGAATTCTTTCTTTTGACCATGTTCTGATACTCTCATAGATGAAGAACAAAGTTGCTAACAGGCTGACTGATATATGAAAAATGTATTCTTTTGTCAGTTGTGACGGTTTGTAGATTGTTAACTCAATTAATAATACGAATAAGAAGAAGACGGCATAGAAAAAGAACCTCGGTATAAATGTCTTCTTTAATCTGATCAAATTGCCTAGCAAGACTTTGTCGATTACGTAACCTCTAGGCGTTTGCTTTACCAAACCGACATCTTCAAGTTTATTTAGATGATAAGAGGCTAATGAAGGACTGCTGAGATCGAGTCTCCTTTGAATTGCTCTAATGCTCAAAGGTTCATCTTCCTTTAAGAGAAGACGGTAAACCTTTAGAGTCAAGCCTTTCAGAACATCCTTTGATTCGTTTGAGGGCATATTGGTCAGTCAAAGTATTAGACTCTCTATTCTTAAACGATTCGTGTTCAAAAAAGTTAGAACATCCGTTCAAAAAGTGTAGAAATAAGTATTAGTCAGTTGCAGTGTATGTTGGTGATCTTGTGAAGGAACAAGGAAAAGAGTTGGTGGTCGCTACCGCTGTTGCCGCGACACTGGTAGCCGTCTTGGTTTTCACGAGCAATTTCATCGCTTCATATCTGGAAAGGCCAGACCTCATTGTAAAAGTATATGGAGTTCCGATTGATCTTGGATACGAAGAGGTTAAGCTAGAGTTTGTGGGTAACTCCCCACCCATATTCACTGACATTGAGAGAGTTGAACTAGAGCAGAGAGCTGTAGACTTTGCTTTAAGTGACAATGGGGTGAAGGAGTTGATACAGGCGACGCAGTATCGAGTAACATCTATCTTGAGGTTTACAATCCGAAGGGTGGAAAGAAGAGACAAGTTATGGTTGATGGAATGGGATGGAAAGTTACGTGCCCTTGTCACAATAATTTTCACCGATAATACAGGCTATTATATAGAAGTCAACTTAACAGACGAGACTATAGAAGAAATAAGATTTACCCAAAGCGTTTTCCCATAGAGAGAAAAGTATCCTCGTAGTTACCCTTCAATCTTAGTCATTCTAAAACTTCTACTAAACATATCCAAAGGAAAATTTGGGTAAGTTTTGGTTCTAAACGAGGATGAAACTCAGTTTTTATTGTTCTGTCTTTTTGTTATTCGCCAAATCCGATGCCAGCATCAGTTTCATGAAGTCGTAGATTTTTCCTTCTCTTCTGTGACCGCTTATGACATCTATCACGTAGACACCAACTACGAAGATCATGCAAGCGATCATCCACTCGATTAGGGGCGAAAAACTTGTGAAGTCCATTTTTTGTTTTCACCTCCTCTCTTGACTGTTGACACTTTCTGTTGTTTGTTGGGATTCCCAGAGCTCCCATCCCTGCTTGACCAGCATCTTTCGCAACTCTTCGCTTCTTATGGCGCCGAGCTCAAAGGCTCTCAACTCATCCTGAACGGTCAACTCAGGCTTTTCTGGCATGCCCCAGTTGAGCCTAACCTGAGCCTTAACAGGGTCAAATCCCGTTTGCTTGGCAATTGGCACAAAGATTTCACGCTCTATGATTCGTTTGAGGAAGCGTTGTAAAGCCATGACTTTTCGTTCTGCCACTTCTATGGCTGCTCTTGCGGAGGCTTCTGTGAATCCTGGGGTCGTGAAGAGCTTGGGCAAGGGCGTCTGCAAACCCAAGATGAACTGGTTCCAAACGTGCTCCACGTAGCCCTCAAATCTGCTGCGAGGATCAACTGTCACAACCTCCACTTCGGCTGGCACGTTTACGACAAATCTCGCGCCTTCCCTTGGCATACCCCTAAGCAACGACGCATACTCGGACGCCTTGTCGTCTGGCAAGCCTGGAAACTTCCACAACTCGGTCGGTCCCGCATACTTCTTGATGACCTCGGTCATTCCCTTCTCTATTCCTGCCTTCATGACAGCGTAGCAGGGACGGGTTTCGCCGTTGCTTAATTGCATCGTTTCGGCTAGGCTTCGTAGTGTGCCGGTGCCGAAGGCTTCGCCATCGACTGGGTTCCAGCAGAAATGGATTATGTGCTCAGCGTCTAAGAGGTTGCTGCCATAGCGGAAACTCTGCTTATAGCCTTGAACGACACCAAATTTGTCCCGCAGAATCTTTTCTACGCTGGTTAGGGGCAGAATTCGGAGGCTCTCCAGTCGGTTAGGCTCAATCTTTTCCCAGAAACTGTTTCCGAAAGCCACGATTTCTCGGGTCGCCTGCATGAGCATGTCATCCAAGTTTATGGCTTCGTTGAACTCGTCCACTAGCGCTTTGGCTTTCGGGTCCTCAGCGGTCGTGTAGAAGCCCATTCCAACGGTTTGGTCGGCGATGAAGTCGACTGCGGCTTTGGCGGCTGGGTCCTGCAGATAAATGTTGACAAGGGTTTCAAAGGATACCAGAGGAGGTTCGCCCGTGAGTGTTCTCCAGGCTGGAAGGAAAACGCCTCTCTTCGATGTGTTCTTGAGTCTTTCATAAAATCCTTTGATCTTCCTTAACGCTTTGCTCAAGCTCTTCAACCAAACAATCTTTTCAGCGGAACCATTCTCTTAAGTCAAAATTACGTCAAGAAGCAATATTATCAATGGATAGAGCGTCTTTTACTTTCACTCAGCTCTCCCCGCTTCTCTGCTTGTCGTTTGGTCGACTGCTTTAAATGCACAGGAACAGCAACTCTAATCAAGGAAAATCCACATGACTCCCCGTGCTGAACGCTGCAAGAATCCATGGAACGGCGAATGCAAAAGCACAGACATAGAAGTCTACATCTACCATAAAGGCAAGCGACAACCAATCTGTCGAAACTGCTGGCAAAAAATCGCAGACAAAGACTTAGAATGGTGAAAAACATGACGAGTTATCAAGAAGGCTTCGAAGACTCTCTGGAACTCTGCCTAACCGAAGTAAAGAGATCAAACAGCAAGAAAGACGCGGTTGAAAAAATCAAATATCTACTAGGACTGGTAAAGGAACACAAGTTCGATAGAATAAAACAAATCTTAGGCGCCATAAAATAAACCCTAAAGATTTTCCAAAACCGCTGGCAACTCGTATAATTCATTTATTACAGCGTCTGGATTTCCAGTCTCCCTTTTCTCAGTCGAAGATTTTCTCACCAAAACAGTTTTCATACCCATTCTTTTTGCGCCTTCAATATCAAGAAGTGGAGAGTCGCCCACAAAAACCGATTCAGAAGCATCCACCCCTAAGGATTCTAGAGCCTTCTGGAAAATCCTTGGACTCGGCTTGCGCCACCCAACCTCTCCGGAGATCAATATGACGTCAAAAAACTTGGCAAGGTCGAATCGTTCCAGCGTCTTCTTTACGCCTAGTGGAAGGGCAAAGTTGGAGATGACCGCCAACTTGTATTTGTGGCGAAGTTGCTCAAGAACTGTCGGAACATGGTCTTTCATTGTTGTTTGACTGGCGAAGGCTTCTGCAAAGGCGTCGGCTGCCCTAACAATTTTATCATCAGTTTCCTTGAGTGCGTATCCAAAGTGTTTGAGGGTTTCTGAGATGCGGAGTAGAAAGTTGGGTTCTTCTAGAGTTTCTTCGGTTTCTTTGTAGAGGCGGTCTCGGGTCTGGAAGTAGAGTTGCCTGAATTCTTGGAAGGGAGCCGCTATTCCGTCATGGAGGAGGCTTTCGTGAAGTTTTGACAGGCACATATCATAGTCGAATTGAACCGTTTGAATCAGTGTGTCGCCCCAGTCGAACAGTATTGCTTTAACTGGCACCAGATAATCTCCCCTCTTATGATCTTAGGATTTTCTCGATTTCTGTGAGGTGTTTTGCGATTTCTTGTCCTTTTTGGGTTAGGATGAAGTTTCTTGTGAATGGGAAGTCTTTGCTTGTTTTTTCTTCTATGAGTTGGAGTTCTGTGAGTGTTGATAAGGCTGTGTAGAGTGCTTTTTGTCCGATTGGTATTCCTTTCATGATGGTTGTTAGTTTTGCTTCTTTGTTTTCGTGTAGGTAGAGTATGACTTTTGATGTGACTTCGTTTAGTTTGTCGATTTGATGCAAATGGAATCCTCTCGTGGCGTATATTGGTTATGCGTATATGCGCAAAGCTTATATAACTTTTCCACGTATATTCCTTTAGCGTATACTACAAAACAATATACATGGAGGAAAAGATGCAGAAACTCCAGCAACCAAACCTGCACCTACGCCCACATGAAGCCACATTAGTCGTAAAGGTGCTACGAGTATTAGCATATGGATCAAAGAGCACCATGGCTATTTATCGTCAACTCAACACTGATAGTGGCTTCAGGAATCATCACAGTTTTTATCGTCAGCTCAACTTCTGCCTGAAACATGGGTTGATAGAGTTGGAGGGAGTAGAGAAGAAGTGGGGGATACCGACTAAGACGTATAGGCTAACAGAAAGCGGACAACAAATACTACAAATACTAAACAAAAAAGACTAAACCTTGAGTTAAGTAGTGAAGATAAAAAAAATTTTAAAGAGCATGTGCGTGTTTAAAGCCATTTACGGTTTGTGCACCATTTAACAAAGTTGACACTGCTTTCAACTATTAACCCTGACTTACCCCGAAATGAAGGATTATCATTCCATTTCTTATAGAAATCTGAATCATTTGTGATTATATGCTCGGCATTGCCTTGTGCATACAAAACGTGAATAGCATCTCCAAGATGGATGTCATATTCATTAGCAATTTCGGACGCCTTTGTGAACAATAAGATTTCAAAAGCAGGCGCACTACATTGTATAGAATTAAACTTCACTATCTTCATATACTTTGGTTCAGGTAATGGTAAAGAACCACCGAATCCGATTGATGAGTGTACACCTGCTTGAGTCAGACTATATATGAACGTGAGGTCTTTTGGACCCAAAGGTTGGTTATTCCTTCGATCGATTGTTTCAGCATTACAGCTAATGTTGGCAAACATCCAATATTTCTCCCACTGAGAATCTATTTTTGGGAGCCCTTGTTGGCTTATTTCCGCATTTATTATTTCACACCTCGAAGAGACTTCTTTACTAACTATATCGTACATTTCGCCAAAAGTCTTTTTCCCAAAGCGTTCAGTTCTTCCCTTTGAGATAAATTCACTTATTGCAAAAACAGAAGTCTTAGGTTTCTCCGCGTACAAATACTCTGAAAACAAAACCTTTTCTGAAGCTTGAATTTTTTCAGCCCTTGATTGTGCATCCTTTGAATGCTTTTTTTGCCAATTTGGATCAGATTCCAAGATTGCTGAAACCAGCACATCGGTATCTAGATAGCACCTAAATGGAATAGGCATTGTTAGAGACACTCCAAGAAAAAATAACATTACTTTCTAATAATCTTGTGTCTGTGTTCACGTTTTTACAGTATTTTACTTGTGAGTAAACAACTAACAATATCCCACGTTGAATCCTTCAAAGCAATTTGAATCATGTCTTCGTTAATGTCAACAAGCATGAATCTTGAGAAACTGGGCTTATCATCTTTTATCATTTTTCAAATCTAACAGAACTCAAAGTAACGATTTACCAATTATGTGCAATTTGGTCATTCTTTGACTGGTTTAGGAGCTTGCAACACTTCAATTGTCCTTAGGGGATCTCGCCGTGTAGAATCTTAACTAGCTTGGACAGGTCGATGTTTCCGCCTGAAACCACGCAGACCACGCGACCCGTTCCAGCCTTACCCGTAAGTGCCGCCGCAACAGACGCCGCCCCGGCTCCCTCAGCGATGACCCGATTGCGCTCGAACAGCAATCCAATCGCGGAGACGATTTCGCGCAACGACACAACAATGGATCCATCCAGTAGAGGCTGGACAAGCTCCCACATCTCAGGGAGGACATTCTCAGCCCCTATGCCATCTACGAAACTTGAAATTCGTTTAACTGCCTGTGCGGAACCTGCGTCGAAGGAAGCTGCTAATGGTGCTGCCGTTTCCGTTTCGCAAGCATAGACTCTCGTATCCTGTTTCCGTCCTTTGATAGCGGTTGCTATGCCAGCGGCCAATCCGCCTCCTCCGAATGGAATGATAACCGAGTCTACGTTTGGTAGGTCTTCGAGAATCTCAAGACCGATCGTTCCATTCGCGGCAATCATTCTGCGATCAGCGAAAGGGTGAATGAACACGCTCTTTTCCAGAGCAGCATAATGGTGCGTTATCGCGACCTGCCAGAATTCGTCCCACGGCAGCTGGATTATCTTTGCACCAAACCTCTTAATTGCCGCTAGCTTCGTCTCTGGAGCGGTATCAGGCACGATAACAGTACAGGAGATTCGGTTTCGACGTGCATGCCAGGCGAGAGCCTGTGCCATGTTGCCTGCGCTACAAGTATACACTCCTTGGTCGCGCTCTTTGTTAGATAGTAGAGCGATCGCATTTCCGGCTCCACGAACCTTGAAAGATCCTGTTGGCTGCAGATTCTCCAGCTTTAGGTAGATGTCGGCTGGCGCATCGTCAACGCCAAGATGAACCAAGGGAGAGCGAAGAGTTGACTGTGCAATGCGCTCTCGAGCCTGTTCAATCTCGTTAAGGGAAATCGGATTCATTCAACTACCAGCGTTTCGAACGTGGATACCCATTATCATTCTTGCCCATTGGAGATAAAAGGCTTCACGTTGATCAGAACGGATCTGGTTTCATCCTTGTGTGAGGGATAAAACTCCACTCCTACCAACTTGATGCAGCGCGGAAAAGTTATAGCGGAACAACTATTAAATGTCAAAAAGAGATAATTAGGATTTGTAAAGGCGTGACAATGTTCTATGTCATTAGAAAAGAATAAGGCTCTCATTCGAAGTCTTTATGAAGCCGCAAACAAGCAAAACACAGCCTTACTAGTCAAGTTCATCACACCAGATTATGTTGACCATGACCTTCAACTACGAGGTCCAGAAGATGTCAAGCAATTTGAGACCGTGTTTTTCAAGGGTTTTCCCGACTTGCACGTGACTATTGAGGACACAACCGCTGTGGGGGACAAGGTGTGGGTTCGTGTGAAATACGAGGGAACACACAAAGGCGAATATCATGGAATACTCCCTACAGGCAAGAAGTTTACAATGACGGCTGTCAGCATCTATCGTATAGTTGAGGGCAAGGTTGCAGAGAGAAAGTCAGTCTTTGACGCTTTGGATTTCTACAAACAACTAGGTGTTATCGAATATACAGAAAAAGCAAAGAAACTCTTTCCCAGTAAGTAGCAAAGCATTTTAGAGAAATTGACTGAACAGAAAAAGAGGGGAAAGCTGAAACAGAAATACGAACTTGCCCTCAAGCCTTGATCGATAAGTGGAGTTATCTTCGACCCTTCCCCGGCGTGAGTACAAGGCCGAGTTGCTGCATCAAGCCCGCCGTGTCAAACCTTTCCCAGGTTTCCACGAACTTGCCGCCAGCAATGCGGTCGATGTAGATCCCCCACAACGTCACCTTCTTATTGGTAGGGGGGATACCCCCAAGTTCACCTTTGTGTGTGCCAGTCATTGTCCAGCGCACCGCTACTTTGTCCCCTTCGACGACCATGTCATCAATAGTTAAATGATTGTCGGGAAACGCGCTGTAGAACTCGCTCATAGATTGTTTAAAGTCCTTGATGCCGTGTATTTCCTCGCCGCTGCCACCGTGATAGGCAATGTCGGTGGCGCATAACTCGTCTATTACGGCCATGAGGGCCGCTTTCCCCTTGTTCCACTCCTTAACAAAGAGACGCTCGATTGCCTTAATTTCTTTTGCTGACATAACAAATCACCCTCTAATTGCTACTCAACCTATGTCTATATAGGATTAACGTACCCGTGCGGGTTGCGATACTCTTGGTGATCCACTAGAAGAAAGAAAAAATTATTTGTTACTCATTATTGTGATAGCTTTTGTTGGACAAATTTTGGTGCAGACACCACAACCCCAGCAAAAAGCATCATTAGCTGCCATCACTCCCCAATCATTACAGATTTCACCTTTAACCCTTTTTCTCGGGTAAGTCCTGAACACGACTGCCGGACAATTCTTCAAACACTTCCCACACTCAAATGGACCCACACATTTTCCTTCATCAACTTCTACACTTACAGTATATTCCGGAAGGTTAAGTTGTCTCAAAGATGCCATTTTACCACATCTCCTTCACTGCTGAAATTTGGCTTCGTGACACAAGCCGTATCGCATTCTGAGGACAGGCATCACGACACAAACCACATCCCGCACATATCTTCATGTTGATAATCGCTTTTTCCAAGTAAGGAGAATACGATATCGCTCCGAATTGGCAACGGGACACGCAGACACGACAACCATTACATCTATCGAAGTTCTGCAGAGCCACATACTCTGACTTCCTGATGAAGAAGTTAAACCAGTCACCATAATACCTCCTTGCACGGATCGCACCACACGTTGGAAACTCACAGTTACAGAATCCTACAATCGCAGGAGAATCGAAATCTCTCCAAATCGAGGCTACATACCCTTTACTGTTAAATTCTTCCATTAACCCCTCTGTCTCTTCTCTAGAGATGTAGTCTATGCCTCCTCTCGTATAGTCAGGCCAGTTCTTAGCATATTCTAAGTAAAGTGGTCCTAATGCTATGCACGTTTTTTCATCGAAACTCGCTCTAACAGCTCTCCTGCACACACAGGCTATTCTAGCTATTGGTCCTGATAATTTGATAATTTTCTTGACATCTTCTAGCGGAACTACCTGTCCTCGATGAGGAGAATTGGTTCTCATAGCCTCTTTCGTAAGTTCCACATATTCAGCAAATTTCACATCATCATGAATGTTGAGAACTGGAGGAGGTCCCATTGGCTTTCTTGTGATAGACTCGATTCCCATAAAATATGCGTTTGCTGCTTCAATTGCCGCCTCATCTTTGAGAACATCTTTTGAGTAGTTCTTAATATTGAGATACCATTTCTTGCCATCACCATGTTTCTTACACCAATCACACAATTTCAGATACCTCCAGCGCGCTTACAATCACATAACCTTATAGCATAATCATCTCTCTAAATTAATTAATCTATCGAGTAAGTAGCAAAGCATTGTCATATCATCTTCATCATCCTCAATCAGTATCCTTACGCATCTACAGTCTTCCTTCCTATCATTCCTGAACATTGAACAGAGGAACAAAAAATTAATTCTACAATGACTAATCGAAAGAGTAGCTAAAGTAGACGCCTTATGTTGCATAGGAATGATTGCTATGAAGAAAAATGAGATGCCCAATCATCATGGAGTAGAAGTAGCCATTAATGGTGAATATCTAAATCAAACATTAAAACTACTCACTGAGCGAGCTAGTTGCAGAAGTTTTTCCCAAAAGAAAGTCCCACCAGACATTTTACAACTTATTCTTTCAGCTGGAATTCATGCGCCCACTGGAGGGAACCTCCAACCCTACTCCATCATAAAAATAGAAAACAACGAAACAAAACAGAAACTGGCAGAAAAATGCGGACAAGACTTCATAGGCAAAGCACCAGTCCTTCTGCTGTTCTGCATCGATTTTCACCGTTTGGAAAGATGGGCAAAACTCGAAACCGCCCCATTCACCGCAACCAGCGCTTTCCCACATTTCTGGACATCCTTCATAGACACAGTCACCTGCGCACAAAACATCTGCACAGCCGCAGACTCACTGGGACTAGGCTCAGTCTACATAGGCACAATCATAGAATTCCTCAACGACATCAAAGAAATGTTTCAACTACCAAAAGGAGTACTCCCAGTCGTCCTGCTATGCTTAGGATATCCAGAAACCAAACCCACCCCACGAAAGAAACTCGACCCCAAAATAATCGTCCACGCAGAAAGATACCAAGAAATCGAAGACCAAAAACTCATAAACGCATTCAAAGAGAAATATCCCGACTTAAAAGTAGAAATAACCGAAGAACGACTAGAAACAATCTCACAAGTCTGCCAAAAAGTCCACGGAAAAGAATTCGCAAAAAAATGCGTAGAGAAAATCAGAAAAAACGGATACATAAACCCAGTACAGCGATATTTCGGTCTACACTACCGCGCCGACCTCATGCCAAAAAACAACGACACCTACCTAAAGATTATGGAAGAATTTGGATTCAACTGGTTCAAAAAATACCGTCCCAAAAGACCCTAACACAACCAAAAGCAACATCTATTACAAAATCAGACAGCTAAGGTTACGCTTTCACATTCATAACACTTCAGAATACCTTATCCTTCAATCTCTTAGACGTGTCGATTGTTCTTCCAGCATAATTAAGCACAAACTCCTCAGGAAAAGCCTGATTGAGGGCAGTCATGCTCTTGTACCCCGTACAATGACTCGGCGCCATCACCCTCAAGCCGAAGCCTCTCAGCACCTTGATCGTCTCGTTTAATCTGTGCTCTTTCGGTCTTATCAGATGGGTCCCGCCTATGAAACCATAAAGTTTCTCCGCTCCAGTCACCGCAAGTGCATGGTTAAGAGTGTTGACTATTCCTGCATGCGCACAGCCTACAATCACGAGTATGCCATGCTTCTCGATGTTTATGAAAAGAGCTTGGTCTTCAAGCACTTGATCTCGAACTTGTTTTCCATCAATAATGGTCTTAGCCTTCCATGTTATCCTCTCAAATGGACAAGTTCTTTTTATTTCTCCGCTTGTGACGACGCCCGGAATTATCTCTATGGGTTCTGTGGTTTTGACAATTTGTCCATTAGCCCCATAAATGTCTGTTTCGCGCTCTCCTTTAGGAATTCCATGGTATTCTTTGCGTTTCTTCCTTGTTCTAAATTTTGGCAGAAAAGCATACGGGTGAACCAAAACCTTGACTCCTTTCTGAGACTTCTTAATCAACTCAACAGTCGCACTAGTGTGATCATAGTGCCCGTGACTGAGAACTATAAATTCCAGCGAAGACAGGTCAATCTTCAAGGCTCTGATGTTGTAGAGCAGTGATTGCTTATTGGAACCCGTGTCAAAAACGATACGACAAGCGTCTCTATCCTGATCAATAACTTTAATGAAGGCGGAGAAGCCAAACTGCCCCAAAAGCCTCCCACTATAAACTAGATTGTCGGCCAAAGTAACGATCTTCACAGACTTCACGCTTTCCACTTGCCAAACCACCCCTGTAGCGCTATGAATTGGTTACAAGTCCAATACAGATTTTTAACGTTTCGTCTAGTATGGTGCTTTCAGCGTTATAGTGGTCGATTCCTTCTCTGTATGAAAAACCATGCACGTCAAGGTTTTCTCTATTCCCTTCACCGTTCTCAGCTTATCTATGACAAACCTTCCGATGGCATCTACGTCCTTATCCTTCACCTTCATCAAGATGTCCCAGTCTCCAGTGATGATGTGAACCTCTTGCACCTCAGGTAGTCTTGAAATCTGTTCAGCGAGCTCCCTCTGGGACAGCGACTCCTTTGCCCCAGATGATCCATAAGAGAAAGACGCCAAAATGAACGCTGCGGTTCCCATATCCAGTTTCTTGGCGTCCAAAACCGCCCTATACCCCTTGATTATCGCTAACTTTTCCATTCTCTTGACCTTCGCAAACACCGTCGTTACTGGAGAGTTGATTTCCTTGGCAATCTGCCTAGTGGTTACTTTGCAGTTTTCTTGCAGAACCCTCAATATCTTAATATCTTTTTCATCTAGTTTGGGTTGCATACTGAAATTATTACGAAAAGCTGCCTTAAAAACTTGACTTTTTCGAAATAGGTCCATGTTTTCTTGAAAAATGTTTATATATGCTTGGTTAGAAGATAAGTTGTGGTGGAGACGCATGAGGCCTTGCCAAAATTGACGCTCGCCTGCTCTCTTCTCTAAGAAAGCGCTACCAGTTTCTGAGACAACCAACAATAATAACGGTCTTAAGGATTCAGGACGAAATCCTCTCAGCCATTCGAGATTTTCTGCGAAAAGAAGGCTTCTTGGAGGTTCTTGCGCCCATCATTGGGCCTGTCACCGACCCCGGCATAAGAGGCGCCAAACAAGTGACCGTTGATTATTACGGCGCTTCGTTCAAGGTGATGAGCAGCATGATTCTGTACAAGCAAATGGCTGTTAGAAGTCTTAAGAGAGTATTTGCCTTGTCGCCTAACATTCGTTTGGAACCCGTCGAGTCTGTGGCGACTGGACGCCACTTGGCAGAGTTTCGACAAGTAGACGTTGAACAAGCAAAAGCCACATACCACGATGTTATGCGCTTGACAGAACGACTACTTCACTACACTTGTCAAAGGATAACAGAAAGGTTCGAGCGAGAATTGAGGCAACTGAACAGAACTTTAAGGGTTCCTACAATCCCTTTTGAAGCGTTAACGTACCAAGAAGCGTTGGAATTGTTGCATTCTGAAGGCTTCAATGTAGAATGTGGTAAAGAGATTCCGTGGAAGGAAGAAAAAGCAATATCTACAATGTTTGAGGACCCATTCTTCATCGTGGACTACCCTGTCACGGCTCGAGGCTTCTACGACAGAGAAAACCCTGACACTCCAGGCATCTTAAGGGATTTTGATTTGATTTATCCTGAGGGTTTTGGAGAAGCGGTTTCTGGAGGAGAGAGAGAACACACCTACAAGGGAGT
>Ga0315314_1001013_pt1 | contig 26803 bp, 21 predicted proteins | sample TDP9_MG_FD_203631 | JGI IMG/M metagenome (GOLD analysis project Ga0315314, IMG submission 203631) | Freshwater sediment microbial communities from Lake Towuti, South Sulawesi, Indonesia - TDP9 | ecosystem: Environmental > Aquatic > Freshwater > Lake > Sediment | place: Indonesia: South Sulawesi... | reverse complement strand
AAGATTGTTAAAGTGGTTTTATCTGAAGGAGAAAAACATCTTAGTAGGCTGGACAAGACAGTTAGAAGAATAATATTGTCTCTTTCCTCTGAAAAAATTCCCTTTCTAATTTTCAAGACATACCGAACAATTCCTTACGTGACCCCGGATGTGGATGTTATTGTTCGGGCAATAGATTTCGGAAGAGCCGCGGAAGTATTGCTAAAAGAGACTGTTGCCCCCGTAAATTCATGGTTCGAACTTTACAAATCTAAAATGGAAGCACACGTTAAAGCTGCTGGTCTGGCTCTAATTGACCTTTACACATTCCAAAATTCCTTTTGGCAAGGATGGGACGAATATCTTGATATCGATTTTATCTGGGAAAATCCAAGAATGATAAAGGTCAAAAACGAAGAATGGCCAGTTCCAAGCGCAGAGGCAGAACTTGCCTTGATGATCATTCACGTGTTGCATGAACGTTTACAAATTACGCTTCTTGAGTTCCTCTTTCTAAAGCACATACACCAAGAGGCTAATTGGGACTTTATATTGGGGCAATCTAAAAAATACGGATGGTTCAAATCACTTCTGAGATTTTTATCCATAGTTAATGAGTTGAATAGCAATCTATGTCCACAAGAGAGAGATGGTCCCTTAATTGATCATCACGTTTTTAGCAAAAAAGTCGGTATTCCTAAGTCGCGCGTTAATAATCCTCTTTCTATGCCCTATGTTTATCAAATTCCATATGCGCTAGAGCTTTTCGCGGAACGAGCTAAAAGCAACCATTCTCACACTCGGGTGTTCAAATTTGCTCCCTACTATTTTTTTGCAAAAATTAGGTACCATGCTACAAGGGGGAAAAAAGTTCCTGTTTACCACCATTGGTTTCCATTTGAGTATTACTTGCCACGCTGCGGATGGTAACTATGGTTAAAGTAGCTTTGATTCAACCTGGGAGAGCCGAATTTTTTGCGGTACAGGAACCTTTGAATCTTGGATTTATTGCAGGCTTTTTAGAAAAATATGATGCCAAAGTCACCATCATTGACGAGCTAGCTGGTCAGAACGTAAAGAAGGAGTTATGCAAGTTTAGCCCAGACATAGCTGGTATAACCGCGACAACCCCTCTCGCTCCTGATGCTTACAGGATTGCTAAAATGTGTAGGGAAATGGAAATTTTAACCGTGATGGGAGGAGTACATGCAAGTGTCTTGCCTGAAGAAGCGTTACAACATGTTGACATTGTTGTTAAAGGAGAGGGAGAAATAGCAATGATGGATATCATTAAGGGTAGTGTAAAATCTGGTGCCGTTTCACGTCACTATATAGAGAATCTGGATGAAATTCCTCCTCCCGCTCGGCATCTTATGCAAATGGAATTTTACCTACATGCAGCAGATAGATTTCCCGGAACTTTCCTCTATTTCGTTCCGCCCCACACAAAAGTTGCCTCGATCATAACAAGCAGAGGGTGTCCCTACAATTGTGTTTTTTGCCACAATACTTGGCGTGGGATTCCCTACAGGTTTAACAGCCCTGAAAGAGTTATATCAGAAATCAAGCATCTCATAGATGTATACGATGTTGGGGCTATTTTTTTCATAGAAGATAATCTATTCGTGAATAAGCCAAGGCTCAGAAAAATTTGCAAAATGATGATAGAGAATAAATTTGACATTATCTGGGGCGGTAACGCAAGAGTTGATAACATTGACTTGGAAACACTTCGAATAACTAGAGAAGCTGGTTGCCGCCAGATCACATTTGGCTTCGAGAGTGGCTCTCAAAGAATACTAAATGTCTTGAATAAGCGAACTACGGTCGAACAGAATAGAAGGGCAATTGAACTCTGCAAAAAGGCGGATATATTGGTGAATGGAACTTTCATGATAGGCAATCCTACAGAGACCATCGAAGATGTTAGGGCAACCCAACAGTTCATAAAAGAGAATGAGATTGACAGTGTCGGCATATGCATAACCACCCCATTTCCAGGGACTGAGCTTTGGAAATGGTGCGAGGAACGGGGCCTTATAGATGATTCGTTTAGTTGGGCTGATTTCACGTTCGAAAAGGTAGCAATACCAGTTTGTGAGGCCATTCCTCCTGAAGAGGTCATGAGGTTATATCATGAAACCCTTGAGCTTACCGTGTCAGCAAAACCAATTCCATTTACATTGTTTATTAATTGGTGTTTCAGGCATCCCATTAAGACAGTCAAAGAATTAATAAGATATCCCAAGATGGTGTCGCGAAATGTACGAAGGTTGAAGTTAAAGGAAAGTTAGCTAGTAAGAAGACTTTAGCCGAATTACTTGGGAAGCAAAAATCTTTTGGTTGCAACAAAAATGAAAATTTTGACGTATACGATTAGGCGTATGTCTTTTCAAAGAATGGTCCCCGTAATTGTCATTTTTGTATTAAGCTCAATCACCTCGATTACATGGTTTGATAATGGTTACTTCATTATGAGATCAGACATGTTCCCTCAACTTAACGCGGTTCAATGGTTCAAGAATCAAGCTCTATTCATTTGGGGTGATTATTCTCATGTACTTATGGCTTCTGATGCAGCGAACCTGCCCTTCATGGGATTTTGGGCCTCTTTGCTGTCAATTGGCATACAACCACTTGTAGTACAACGATTGTGGTGGTTTTTTATCTTGCTCTTTACAGGGTTATCAGCATACTATCTAGGTAGTGTTTTTATTCATGGACGACTGGGGAGAATAGTCGCTTGCGTTTTTTACATGTTCAACCTTTTCAGTTTAGTCGAATACGGACTTGAGCCCAGTGCTGTAGGCTATGCGGCATTGCCTCTTCTATTGGGACTACTCTGGACCGGATTGGAGAGAAAAGAGAATAGGTATGTATTTTTATTCGCTATAACTTCGCTATTGACCACAAGTCTGGCCGTAAATTTTTCAGTTTTTGCAATTACATGGATTATAGTGGCATTTTTCTTTATATACCGCCTCATTTTCATAGAAGAAAAAAAGATATCCGCCTTGTTTTTCTTTAGCAAGATGATCCTCCTATATTTGATGGTTAATGCATTTTGGATGGTCGGGTTAGGAGCTTCACTAACATCTGGAAATGTAACCATACAATCGAAAATCAGCATAACCGAAGCTGCTCTTAACTGTCAGATATCAAATATCCTGAATGTACTTCGCCTAGGTCCAATATCTTATATATACTTTGACCCAAGCGGGGGTTATCCATTTGCTACTTCCTATTCTACACCTATTCTCATAATCACGACGCTTTTAATACCAATCTTGGCATTTTCAGCTTTGATTGTACGTCCAAGAAACCGAAATGTATTTTTTTTGTCGATAGGAGCAATTCTTTTTGTCCTTTTAGCTAAAGGGACACACTCTCCTTTAGGATTTATAAACTATTTCCTATATTCACATATACCCGGGTTCGTTATTTTCAGGGAACCATGGAAGAATTTCGATCAAGGAATCGTGCTTTTTTGGGCTCTTTTGATGGGCTATGCGACAAACGAAATCGTTAGAAGAATTGGGACGACAAGAATAACTAATTTGGGAAATGCAGCCAGGAAAATACTCATTTGCCTTTTTTTGTCTCTTGTTTTCTTCAGCATCTTTGCCAGCGCCTGGCCATTGGTTACAGGCGCCCACTTTACTCGGACTGGCACGGCTCCTCATCACGCAAAGATTCCTTCTTATTGGTTTGAAGCAAACGAATGGTTTAATGATCAAAGCGGTGATTTCAGAATTATATTAACTCCGAGAGACACGCATTTCTCTCATTATTATTGGGAGACACCTTTAGGTACAAATGGAACACGTCTTGTGAATGGTAGAGAGAAGATTCTGATCGATAAGCCATTATTGTTTAATCAACCAATTCCTCTTTATTATTCATGGGGGCAAATGAGTCATATGGTGAAAATATTCTATGATACTATGCGCTTGAACACAACAAAGTTAAGCAATTTGCTTTCTTTACTGAAGGTAAAGTATATTTTACAGAGAAACGACCTAGATTGGACATACTACAATAGCACAGATTTGGGCTCGCCTGAATTCATTAAAGGGGTATTGGAAAAACAAGAAGGTATCGCCTTCAAAAGAAGTTTCGGAGGACTAGACATATACGAGGTTGAGAACAAGTATTTACCGCCACTTATATATGGAAGTAGCAAAGTTGTAGATCTGTCAAATGTACATGTAGAAAAGCCATACGGAATAGGATGGGAAGATGAGGAAATCCTCTTTTCAACTCCTCCTTTCCAAGAAACAAATGCTACCGTTATCACAGACGATGAACAAACAAGTTTCTGGACGAGCTTTGCCGAGACCGAGGGGGGCTTAATAGGTGCCCCCAATCTTACCGAGGACACGCTAGAAAAGGCGGAGGGAGCAGATAGCCTGAAAATGGTTATAGGCTCCGGGACATATTATTTCTGGGGGATAAAACACACATATGACATATTGCAAGATTGGGGTTCTCAAGATGTTATTTGCTTATACTGGTATGGTGAAAACAGCGGGAAACACTTTGCCATCAGAATCGCCGCCCCTGACTGGAGTAACTGGTATAGACGAGATTTCGAAGAGAACTTTGCGGGATGGAAACGACTAGTTATACCCTTAAATGCATTTGATGTAGAAGCAGGTTCTCCGTCTTGGTCAACCGTCAAAGAAATAAGGATAGGAACATACCCATGGGATTCAAAAAATCTATCTGGAATTTGGCATCTTGATCGCGTAATCTTGGATGTCGGATGGGAAAAACTCAAAGTTTGGGTCGACACAAATGACCAAGTGCCGATGAATATATCAAACTTGAACTCCACGGCATATATTACTCTTCCGTCTTCTAGCTCATACATTTACGGTTGTATCAAAAGCCCGGGGCTGAAAATAAATGCTTCTGAATATCCATACTTATTTGTGCGTTTCAAAACTAACAGATATACGGATATAGCATTGCACATCGCGACGCAGGGAGAACCTACCGTACACCCATGGATTTATCCTCTTAATCCTCCTCCATATCTCTCTCAAATTAGACAGCATCAAAACCATATTCAAAGTTTAGACTGGTATATACTAGTCTATAAACTTGAATTTAAACAGCTAATAACAGGCATTGATATTTACATCACCAATTGGTACGAGCCGAATTTCGATGGTACATTGGAAGCTTGGATAGACTCAGTAGCATTTGCCAAAGAACCTGGGTTCTATGAGCTCACGGAGTTTGACCAAAAACTCTTAACAGCCCTATTTTCTGGCGAGTTTGAACCTGGGCGGACCGTTTTAGCTTTTGATGCTTCGAATCTTGAAAATAGCCTAGTTAATCAATCATACGCGCCAACGATCACATTCCATAAAGTCAGCCCCTCAGAATATAAAGTGCATGTGGTCACGCAACAGCCCTTCTTGCTCGTTTTTTCAGAAACATATCATCCCGATTGGAAAATATACCAAAAAGGCATGCATTGGATCGAGACTTTTTGGAAACAGCCCATTGTTTCGGATAGCCAGCATTTATTGGTTAATGGATATGCAAACGCGTGGTATATCAACATAACTGGAAGTTATGACATTACGATATACTTCCAACGCCAAGCATTATACAATGTTGGGTGGATAACAACGGCGCTGACTACCACGACGTGTGTAGCATTCCTTTTGTGGGGTATTGCCAAAAATCACCTCAGTGAAAGACCGAGGTTGGCCAGATTGAAACGTTTATTAAAGATGGCTTAGGATCCAAGAAAAGAGGGTATCAACGCGTTTTGTATTATCTAATCATTGCGGATTTGGAACTAACTTTACAGTCCAATGACGGAGTCCTATAGCCTTGAAAGTGGTACTGATCTCGTTTGAACAATACATAGCAGCTCGGGGACTTAGAATAATATCCTCCCTACTCGGAGAGAGAGGTATTGATGTATCAGTTATTTTTGTAAGATTGAAGGTAGGAAGGAATCTGGACCCTGAAGTTATTAAGCGGATTAGCATGCTCAGCAAAGATGCTGATTTGATCGGCATATCGCTATTGTCTAATTATTTTGTTCAAGCAAGTAAGCTCACAGAATATCTAAGGACATCTTCACACGCTATGATACTTTGGGGAGGTGTACACCCTACTTTTCGTCCAGAAGAATGCCTTAGAGCGGGGGCAGACGCTGTGTGCATTGGTGAGGGAGAGAAAGCGGTTCTAGAGCTCATACAAAAAATTGAGGCTGGGAAACCTTTCCTGGACACGATGGGGGTTTGGTTCCGAGAAGGAGAAAAAATAATCAAAAACAATCTTGCTCCCTTGGTTGAAAACCTAGACAAATTACCCCATCCCGATTTTGGGCCTAGGCATCACTATATCAGGGTAGGTGATGATATTATTCCACTAACTAATGAACTGTTTGAACAATACTTGGAGAAGAGAATAGTAAAAGGTGAAGTGCTGACTGAATTTTACATATCTACTTCGAGAGGTTGCCCCTATAACTGCTCCTATTGCGCGTCGCCAACCATGAGAAGAATGTATATGGGACAGAGGTACTTACGCTTCTACACTCCCCAAAAGGTAGTCGATGAGGTGACAACGCTAATAGATAGGTTTCCCTTCATTAAGATGATTTACTTCTGTGACGACGATTTCTTTGCCTGCCCCAAAAAGAGGATCTCAGATTTTGCTCGCCTTTGGAAGTCGCAAGTTGGACTACCATTTCTTTGTACCTTTACACCCCCTTCATATGATGAAGAAAAGTTGAGGATGCTTGTTGATGCTGGTTTAGCTGTCGTGAACATGGGCATACAAAGCATTTCTGAGACCGCAACTAAGCTCTACAATAGGGAATATTCTAAGGAACAAATAATGCAAATAGCCACTTCGCTGAGCATACACGCGCGCACTAAGGAGATAATGCCACCGGTTTACGATTTTATAGTCGATAATCCCTACGAGTCACCCGCAGATAAATTGGAGAACTTAGATTTTGCACTTAAGCTTCCCAAGCCAAAGAGGATAAAAATTTTCTCTCTCGTACCTTTCTGCGGTACTCCTATATACCACCGGTTCCAAGCCGACGGATTGATTAAAGATGATGTCAATGACATCTACGGGTGTGATTACTCAACTCCAGAAAAAAATCTGATCAATGCACTTTTCAAACTGGCAAGCGTCAACTCTCCGGAGTCATTAACAAGGCTGTTCAGCCGACGATTCTTTGTAGAAACTTGCTGTGAATCTACCGCCCTAATACGTCTGCTGTCCGGCTTCTCAAGAATGTGGCAGATAGTTCAAACGCTATCGACGCTTAAAACCGCCTATCACTTATATACCGCAACAAGGTCAGTGTACATCGACTAATTAAAAGATATGTACATGCACTCGCTAAAAGCAGCTACACGGATGAATAAGAAAATATCACAACGACGAATAATAGCTCGTCCATTGAAGATATGCTCCGTGGTGTTCGGCAGGCCAGATACAACCATTGGTGGCACAGAATCCTGCCTGTGGTTCTTATCGCGAGAACTCGTTAAGCTGGGTTGCGAAGTTCACGTAATTTATGACAGATCACTTGATCCTTCTAACTCCCACTCAATGATTAAGGATGGTGTCTATCTACAAGGTGTAGGAGGTTCCTCAAGCATACGCCCTGTTAACATTTTATCTTTTGCAGGAGGAGCGTTCAAGAAGCTCACGGACATTGAGAACAACGTCAAACCCGACATCTATATCTTTCATGGAAATTACTCCCTGTTACCGATTTCACGATTTAAAAGGCTCACTAAAAGCCCCCTTGTATACCATACCTATACAGCGTTGCCAGCAGAAGCAAAACGATATCTTTTCAAGACATTCGGTTGGTCACTGCAGTATTTTATCAAAAGAGGATCCAATTACCTTTTTTACACATTAGTTGAGTATATAGGTCTAAAGTATATAGATTGCATCATTGTTTCAAGCCCTCACGCGGTTAAGGAATTCAGCGAAGTGTATGAATATCCAAATACGAAAATATACACATGGCCCACGGGTGGGGATCAATGCACACGCTTTATAGAAGGCCTTTCCATCGATGAAATCGAGGAGAAAATCCCCCTACCAAAAGGCAAACGCCTCCTTTTTGTAGGTAATGATTGGCACCGAAAGGGCATGAAATATCTTCTACAGGCTTTAGCAGAAGTTTTACAAAGTATCAAGAATGTTTTTCTTATTATAATTGGGTCTCCCCAGGAACCTTTCATGGGCATGGCAAAGAAATTGGGAATACTGGATCATATCATACTAACTGGGCAATTCATCTCCGACGAACAATTAGCATATTATTATGCGGCATGTGATGTCTTTGTGCTTCCATCCTCTCACGAAGGCTGGTCAGGTACAGTAACCGAAGCGACATGCTTTGGTAAGCCCGTCGTCGCCACACCTATAGCAGCTTTACCTGTTGTTGAGGAAGGAGTTAACGGCTTAATAGTTCCACCACATGATAGCAAGGCTTTGGCACATGCTCTTAGGAAGATTCTCACGGATGATATGTTGTATCAAAAATTATTAAAAGGGGCTAAGAGAAGGTCAAAATTGTACTCATGGAAACACACCGCAGAGAAAACCTTAGAAACATATGGGCAGATAATCGACCAATATGGGTGATGTGAAAATTCCGTCCTTCCAGTATTATTTCTCAACAAAAACCATTGACCGGATTGTAGAGAGACCTATTTGAGAACGCAAACTTCTTGACTCGAGGGAAGTATATTGAGGAGTTTGAGAGGAAGTTCGTTAAAGTTGATGAAACAAATTACTTGGACATTTTTAAAGCTGAAATGTTTGGAGTTGTCAAATTAGTCGGTGAGAGATTGGTCCTGGAATATAATAGAAAATTCGGTCTTGAATATGTAATCCTCCGATATGGACCAGTTTATGGACCAAATGAGCGTTGTTCGTGTGTAGTCTACGAATTTAAAGATGGCTTAAAAAACAAGCCTATAGTCATCATCTGGGAGAAACGAGAAAGGAAAAATCAGTACACATATGTAGAGGATATAACGGAGGGCTGTGTAGATGCCATTAATTTGAAAAAGGAAGTATTTAACCTTATATCTTCAAAAGTTGTTACAATCCGCCAACTAGCTGAACTATTAGGCAAGAAATATGGTTTCAACGCGAGATATGATCTTACCAAGCCTGAAGGCCAAAACTTGCCTTACATATCTTCAGAAAAAAATCAAAAAAAATTAAATTGGAAACTTATCTCTCTCGAACAAGGTGTGGAAAAAACAATCGAAACATTAAGGACATGCAAGAGCTTTATTTAATCAGCAGTGATAGTCTGCAGAGGTGGTTATTTGAAGGTTTTAGTTAGTGGAGGTTGTGGATTTCTTGGCTCTCATGTCTGTGAGTTTTATGCAAGGCAAGGAAATGAAGTCATAGTAATTGATAATTTAACTAAGCATGAGCTTGAGCGGACAAGTTACAACGCTGAAGCTGCTAGAGCACGTGTTTTAGATTTTTTAAGGAATCTTGGAGTTGACGTAATCAAGGGAGATATTAGAAATAAAGATGAACTGTTGAAGGCATCAAAGAGTTGTGATTACATAATCCACACAGCAGCTCAGCCTGCAATGACCATTAGCATCGAGAACCCCGAATTGGATTTAACGACAAATGTTGTCGGCACATTTAACATCCTAGAAGCAGCAAGGAGATACAATATACCTGTCGTTACATGTTCTACAATACATGTTTACGGAAACAAAATCAACGAAACTTTAAAAGAAGGGGAAACCAGATTTCTCCGTGAACCACCAGCTATAGATGAAAGTCATCCTGTAATGGAGGGTACAATTACACCGCTTCATGCCTCAAAAAGAGCTGCTGAACTCTACGTTCAAACTTTTATCGACACGTATGGGTTAAAAGCTGCTGTTTTTCGATTAACCGGTTTATATGGTCCAAGGCAGTTCGGAGGCGAGGACCATGGGTGGGTTGCGAACTTCACAATTAGAGCCATATTGGAAAAACCAATCACGCTCTTTGGAACCGGAAAACAGGTTAGAGATATTTTATATGCTGCGGATGCTGTCAAAGCATTTGATGCTTTCTATAAAACAAAAGCATCCGGATTTTATAATATCGGGGGAGGAATCGAACATGCAATTTCGCTTATAGAATGCATCAAGCTTATAGAGAAAATAACAGGAGAGAAAGCTGAAATTAAATATGCTCCGAAAAGAATGGGGGATTTGTGGTATTTTGTCTGTGATGTAACAAAGGCAAAGGAAAAACTTCGGTGGGAGCCAGAAACGTCAAATGATGGTGGTATAAGGAAATTAGCTAAATGGATAGAGGAAAATAAAGAGATATTTGGAGGCAAGGATACATGAAGATCCTGATTTTGGCTGGTGGAAGGGGAAAAAGACTCGGAAATATAGCGAACTCGGTGAATAAATGCATGCTTACGCTCGGTGGAAAGCCTATTTTAGAGTATAATATTGAGAGAGCGGTTGAACTTGAGGGAATAAATGAAATTCTAATAGTGGTCGGGCATAGAGCTGAGGACTTGATAAATAGATATGGAATAGAATATAAAGGAAAGAAAATTAGATATGTGATTCAGTGGGAGCAAAAGGGACTGGTTCACGCAATGGAATGTGCTAAAGATGTGATGGATAAAGATGACTTCTTCCTCCTATTAGGCGATGAAGTTCTCGTAAATAGTAGACATGTAGAGATGCTTAAAAAATTCTGGGAAGAAAATCTGTTTGGAATATGCGGTGTCATGTTTCAAAGAGATAAAAGCAAGATAAGTAGGACATACACGGTTCTAGCAGATGATAAGTGTAGAATTTTTAGATTGATAGAAAAGCCGAGGAAAGCATTAAACAATTGGCAAGGAACTGGGCACTGTATATTTAAAAATGGAATCTTATCCTACATTGAAAGAACGCCGATTCATCCTGAAAGAGGGGAGAAAGAACTTCCCGATTTAATTCAATGTGCTGTTGATGATGGACAATTAGTAAAAATTTTCAATATTTGCGACGAATATACTAATATAAACTCCAAAGAAGATTTAATCGAAGCAAAACAAATTATGGAGAAGAGTAATAAAAGGCTCAAAATAAATCTGGAGAAAGAGTAGGCAGTTATTAGGCTTTAGAGAACAAGTAGTTCTTCAAGTAGGGAATGATGCTCGTGAAATGTAAAGGGGTGGAAAAGGTGTTAGTAACTGGCGGAGCTGGTTTCATAGGCTCACATTCAGTTGACCTCTTAATAGAGCACGATTACCAGGCAATCATACTCGATAAACTAGAATCTCAAGTACACGGAGAGAAGGCAAAGATTCCAGAATATGTTACCGAAGATGCAACCTTAATTCGGGGCGATATTAGAGATGGCGAGTTGCTAAAGAAAACTATCCGGGAAGTTGATGCTGTAATTCACCTAGCTGCCCTAGTCGGTGTGGGCCAGTCGATGTATCAAGTGGAACGGTATGTAGACGTTAACACCAAAGGAACAGCCAATCTGCTTGATGCTCTGGTTAACGAAGAAAATCACGTGGAAAAGTTTGTCGTGGCCTCAAGCATGTCCATCTATGGCGAGGGAAAATATTACTGCGAAAAATGCTCCACCAACGTCTACCCCGGACTACGCAGTGAAGCTCAACTTAAAAAAAGACAATGGAATCACTCCTGCCCAACATGTGGCTATCCACTAATGTCGTTGCCGACAGATGAAGAAAAACCATTACTATCTACATCCATATACGCCATGACAAAACGGCACCAAGAGGAAATGTGCCTCCTAACCGGAAAAACCTACGGTATCCCCACGGTTGCCCTAAGATACTTCAACGTCTACGGCTCAAGACAAGCCCTATCCAACCCATATACTGGATGCGCCGCCATCTTCACAAGCCGCATACTCAACAACAAACCACCCCACATCTTCGAAGACGGAAACCAAACCAGAGACTTTATCCACGTAAAAGATGTAGCAAACGCGAACCTAAACGCCCTAGAACACAACAACCCGAACTACAAAGCCATAAACATCGGAACAGGAAACTCAATCTCCATCAAAGAACTAGCTGAAACCCTAACAAAACGCTACAACAAACCGGATCTCAAACCATACATATCTAACGAATACCGCAAAGGCGACATCCGCCACTGCTACGCAGACATACAAAGGGCACGTAGGCTACTAAACTTCGAGCCATGTATCAGCCTAGAAGAAGGATTAACCGAACTAGCAGAATGGGCCAAAGCCCACGACTGGGGAGCCGTAGACCTCTTCGAAAAGGCGCTAAAGGAACTTAGGGAAAGGCACCTTGCAGCTTAGTTGCTCTATAAAAAAAGGAAAACCGGTAAAATATCCACACCCTTGCTTCGAAAACAACACAGACGTAGGAAGTTCAAACGTAAAACGATGAGAAACACCGCTACCAGACCAGCTAATCGGAGGTGAAATTATAGTAACTAAGGATCAAGCCCTCGGCGCCCTCATCTGCACCCTTTGCGTAGCCCTAGCAACCACCTACACCGTTGCACTCTTCTGGCCCGCCCCAGAAGCCATCCGACTCCGGCTCGTCGCCATCCCTTCATCGTAATCCTAGGCATCGGCGCTTGGATTGGATGGACTATGGCGATAATCCCACCCCCAAAGTCAATCGAAAAAATACAACCCGAACAAACAGGAGAAGAAAGCACGCGCTTTGCTGGTAAATGACAGGATATATTTCATTAAAAAGAAAACGCCGGAGGTCTATCCCCTTTTATGACTTCGGTTAGGCATTCTTTCTCTGAAACCATGCCATGGTTCTCATAAGGCCCTGCCTCAAGCTGATTTTCGGCTTCCATCCCAAGAGCTTTTCCGCTTTACTTGTATCAGGACACCGTCTTCTTGGATCATCCACTGGTAAGGGGTGAAACTCGAATCCAGAGTTTGATCCGGCTAACTCCAAAATAATCCTCGCTAAATCGATGATCCGCGTCTCCACGCCGTTCCCAAGATTAATTACCTCCCCCGAGGCCTCAGGCAAACACGTAGCCCTCAGTATTCCCTCCACCGTATCTATCACGTAAGTGAAGGATCTAGTCTGCGTCCCGTCCCCAAAAACCGTTAAAGGATGCTCACTAACCGCCTGGTCAATAAAGCGAGGCACGACCCTTCCGTAGATATCACCAGGACGCATCCGAGGACCGTATGTGTTAAATATTCTTAAGATTCGGGTGTCCAGTCCGTGCTGGATTCTATACGCAGTAACGAAAGCCTCTCCAACCCGCTTCGCTTCGTCATAACATGACCTGGGGCCCACAGGATTTACATTACCGTTATACGTCTCCGGCGTCGGAACATGCTTAGGTTCAGGGTCCCCATAAATTTCGCTTGATGAAGCGTAAACCAGCCTAGCCTTATGCTCTTTCGCGATCCCTAACGCAATCCGTGTCCCAAGCGTGTTTGCTTTCAAGATCTGGATCGGAAACCTAGCGAACTCGAGGGGAGAGGCCCTGCTCGCAAGGTGCATCACCACATCTATCTTCTCGTCAAAGAATATGGGCTGAGAAATGTCATGCTCAACGAGCTTAAAGTTCTCTAACCCCACGAGGTGCCCAACGTTCTTCCTTCTTCCGCTGCTGAAATTGTCAACGCAGGTCACTTGCGTGTCCTGTTTAACCAACACTTCACATATCCAGGAGCCCAGAAAACCCGCCCCGCCCGTCACGAGAACTGACTGACCCTCAAAGCTAATCCCCTGTTCGTTTAAACTTCTAACAAGTAAGTTGATGTCTTCCTCAACGACCCCCATCTAAATCCAACCTCGCTACAACCCGTTACTCGCTTACTTCCTCCACATGGCTGTGAAACTGCCGGTAAGACAAGCTTAGGGCTTCCCAGTAGGTTTCCGGGCTGCCAATGTCAAGCCTAACCTCATTCGGACTAAGCTGGACCGCGCACACGTTCAGGCCCCACTCGATAAGTCTTTGGATGGCATCGGTGAGCTGAACCTCTCCGCCCTTACCAGGAGCCGTCTTCTCTAGGGCCTTAAAGACGACCGGGTGAAAGATGTAAATAGGCATGATGGCAAGATTGGTTGCAGGCCTCTCCGGCTTTTCAACTGCTGCCTTAACCCTATAAACTCTTTTCTCCATCTCCTCAGCCTCAATTATGCCATATTGCCTCGGGTCCTCAATCTCCTGCACAATGAAGGCGGCGTCAGCGTCAAGACTCTCATAAACCCTCATCAGCAACCTAAGGTGTCCAGCGTTTTCCGAAATGATATGGGTATCGCCTGCATGAACAAGGCAATGCTCGTTCTGCACGAAGGGCTGAGCCGTCAGCACAGCATCTCCAAAACCCTTCGGCTCCGGCTGATTCACCCAGATGATTGTGGAAGTTCTAATCTTCCCGTAAAAGCCATCCAAGTCCAGAGCTTGATCACCCTTCCCTCTGTTCTTCAGCATAAACACCGAATTATGGTCAGGCGTAAAGTGATCCTCAATACTGCGCTTACCCCTACCGACAACAAAACAAAACTCTCTAAATCCAACATCGTAAAGCTGCTCAAAAACTAACTGCAAAAGAGGCTCCACACCAATATGTCCATTTGCTAAGTTACAAAAAATGGGAAGCATCTCCTTGGGCTGCTCCTTAGTGGCCGGGAATAAGCGTGTACCTAGACCAGCCGCCGGAATTACAACTTTCCTAATCATCTGACCTGCCTAATTACATTTTGTATCGCGTAAAGAATTTATGATTGGTGGTGTAATAAAGTACAGACATCAGGGTGAGATTCAAGGCCATGGTTCAGCAACGTGTATCCGTTGTCGGAACAGGCTACGTCGGCCTATGCACCGCCATCGGATTCGCAGTTAAAGGCTATCACGTTGTTGCCTCAACCCACGACCCCGAGAAGGCAGCCTCGATAAACAGAGGGATTCCACCTTTCTATGAACCAAATCTACAAGAATCACTACAGAAAACTGTAAACAACGGCCACCTCAAATGCATTTTAAGCCGAGAACAGGCTGTCTTAAACACCGATGTCACCTTCATCACGGTGGGCACCCCAAGCAGGTCGGATGGTAGCATCGATCTAAAATACATTGAGAGTTCCGCTTTAGAGATCGGACGGGCCCTAAACAGAAAGGATACGTACCATTTGGTGGTGGTGAAAAGCACCGTTGTCCCCGGCACCACAGAAAACGTGGTTAAGCCTACGCTCGAAAAGTACTCTAACAGAGAATGCGGCACCGATTTCGGCTTGTGCATGAATCCCGAATTCCTACGCGAAGGCTCAGCCCTATACGACACCTTGCACCCCGACCGCATCGTCATCGGTGAATACGACCAAAAATCCGGTGATACCCTCAGCGCCCTGTACGAAGATTTTTATGGCGACGAGACTCCGCCAACCATCAGAACAAACCTCCCAACAGCCGAACTCATCAAATACGCCAACAACGCCTTCCTAGCCACAAAAATCAGCTTCATTAATACGATCGCTAACATATGCGAAAAGATCCCAGGGGCGGACATAACAACGGTAGCAAAGGGCATAGGCCACGACCGGCGAATAAACCCACGATTCCTACGCGCCGGACTGGGATACGGAGGGTCATGCTTTCCTAAAGACGTGAAGGCACTTACCGCTTTCGCTAATCGACTCGGCTACGCACCGACTGTGCTTCAAGCGGTCCAAGAAGTTAACGAAAAACAAGCGAAACATGCAGTTGAAAAAGCAAAAAGGGAGTTAGGAGAATTACAGGGAAAAACGATCGCCATACTGGGAATGGCATTTAAACCCAACACCGACGACATGAGGGAAGCCCGATCCATACCAATCATAAACCAGCTTATAAACGAAGGCGCAAACGTCACCGCCTACGACCCAGTCGCCATTCCCAACGCCAAATCCATCTTCAAAGATAAAATCAGATACGCATCTTCTGCAGTTGAATGCTTGAAAGGAACCGACTGCTGCATCCTCGTAACAGAGTGGAGCGAATTCGAAAAACTAAAGCCGGAGGACTTCACTCAAAACATGCGGCAGCCTATCCTAATTGATGGAAGAAGAATTTACAACCCGAAGCAATTCGCCCCAAAGCTAAGATTTGTGGCCATAGGACTTGGGCAATAGCGTGAGCAGAAATCTAATTCGTTGAAACTACAGTAACCTACACCTCAAGCTAAAAGAAGGACGATTCGAAGGATCGAGAAATCTTGCTCGAAGCTAGCGAAAGGGCAAACCAAGGTTCCCTGATGGTTTGCCCGTTTTCAGTAGTAGAAGAGGAGCCTAGGACTAAATTCTGGGACGAAGTCGGGGTACTCCTTCTTCGCCCACTGGATGGCCTCCCTCAGGATCTTCTTCACGGAGGCGTCCGGGCTCTCGCTGAGGACGCGCTGGGCGTGGGTGGTGATGAACGCCCTGAACATGTTCTGCGGTGACCCCTTGGGCCCCCGGGGGACGTGCCTCAGGATCTCGTCTATCTTCGCCGTCATCTCCTCCCTCTTGAGGACCGTGGAGTGGTTGGATATGGTCCTCCCGATGACCTCCACTAGTTTATCCTTGTCAACGTAGAGCTTCCTGTCTCCCCCTTCCCCCTTCCTGCCTCGCATGGCTTGTGAGGCCTGGGAACGTTCTAATTAAGGTTATGAACTTATTGTTCAGATCATAGCGTCCGAAACGGAGACAGACGATCGAACTCGGTTCCGCTCACGGCGGCCTTTCAAACGTGCCGACGCAGCGATGAATGGCACAGTGGTCTGCTTCTCCGTGATCAACGATCACCTTCCTCCGTGACCGCGTCCGTGACCAGAGTCGCAAACGCCGCGCGGCGTTCCCAGCCGATATTCCACCTCTGGGTCAGGAAGATGCCCAGGAGACCCCTTTCAGGGTCGCCCCAACCGAAAGTTCCGGAACTTCCGCCGTGCATGAAGGCCGACGTTGACAGAGACTTCACGTCACCCCGTCCCCGCGCCAGGATCCAGCCCAGTCCTCTGCCAACACTCAGCGCCGGGGTGTGGTCTTCGGTCATCAGTCTCGCCGTCTCAGGGGCCAGGATCCTCTTCCCCGAGAACCGTCCTCCGTTCAGGAACATCTGGAAGAAGGCCGCCGTGTCGCGGGCCGTCGAGTAGAGCCCGCCCTCCGAGGCGATGTAGGTGAGCCGGGCGGCCGCCTCCGGGTCATACCGCAGGAACCTCTCGCGCCTCCCCTCCACGTACTGGTAAGCGGATGCGACTCGGTGGCCCCTGTCCTGCGGCAGCCGGAAGGCGGTGTCCCCCATCCCGAGAGGCCCGAACAGCCTGTCGCGCATGAACTCCTCCAGGGATCGGCCGCTGACCACCTCTACCAGGCGGCCTAGGGCGGAGTATCCGGCGTTGCTGTACTGGAAGGCGGTGCCGGGCTCGAAGTCCAGCTCCATCTGGGCGGCCTCCCCCACGACCCTCTCCAGCGTCAGGCCGATGGGGCGCGGCCAGGGGACTCCGCCCCGCGGGAGGCCTGAGGTGTGGGTCAGCAACTGGCGCACCGTGACATCGTATGTCCGGTCCCTCCTCCACTTCAGCCGTTGTCCCTTAAAGGGGGGCAGGAACCTCGCCACCGGGTCGTCCAGCCGCAGCCTTCCCTCCTCCACCAGGAGCAGGACGCAGGTCGCCGTGACCGGCTTGGTGATCGACGCCAGGCGGAAGATGGTGTCGAGCCGCATGGGGACACGGTCCTCCACGTCCGCCCAGCCGAAGGCCTGGTGGGCCACGACCACGCCGTGCCTGGCAACGAGCACGACGGCACCCGGAAACTCGTCCCTCTCCACGCACCCGACCACATGCCGGAGGGCCCGCTGGAGGGCTTGCCCAGACATGCCGACCTCGCTAGCCGAGCCCGTCCTGAGCCTGTCGGCGTCTCTCCCCATCACGCTTCATCGCCATTCTGCAGGTACTTCTCGTAGACGTTTAAGTGGGGATTCTTGGCCTTGGAGACGTAGAGTTTTCCGTCGCCCCCCTCGGCGAGGTCGCCCACGAACCGGTAGAAGGGGCCCTCAACCACCTCCGCGTCCACCTTGACCGACGGCCTGACATCGTCGATGGTGAACGTCGGGAGGACCGAGGGGACGAAGCCGCAGAGGACGACCCTCCCCCCGGTCATCTCGGCCCCAGCCCGCCCCTCAGAGTCCCCCAGGACGAGGATGGCCCCGTCGCGCATGTGGATGCCGGCGAACTGGCCCGCGCCTCCGTGGACCTTTATGATCCCGCCCCTCATGAAGCAGCCCACCTCGCTCCCCGCGTTCCCGTGGACCACGACGGCCCCGCCCCTCATCCCGGAGGTGTCGCCCCGGAGGGGAGCACCCACGTAGTCGCCGGCGTTCCCCCTGATCTCGATGGTTCCGCCGCGCATCATCGACCCGGCCCAGGACCCGGCGTCCCCGGCCACCGTGATGGCCCCGCCCTTCATCGCCTCGCCCAGGTGCATGCCCACGTTGCCCTCCACGACTATTCGGCCGGCGGACATGGCCTCGCCCACCCTCCGAACCCGGCTCACATCGCCCAAGACCCGTATGGAGACTTCCCCCGGCGCCTCGCCCGCCTCCCCCGAGACCTCGAAGAGCTCGCCGAGGGTCCGCCTCCGGTTCCCCTCCCACATCTCCAAACTGGCGATCTCGCGGGCCGACTTTCCGGCGAACCCGTCGGGGGTGATGCACTTCGCCTCAATGGGGAGGTTGAAGGGGTGTCGGGGGCGCAGGGTGATCAGGCCTCACACCTCCGCCCTGACGGTGATGGGGGACGGGGCGGCCAGGTATTCCTCGGGGACGGGGTAGTTCTCGTACTCGACGGTCCAGTACTCGCGGAACCGCCTCTTCAGGTCGGCGTCGACCTCCCACGGGTCCGAGGCGGGCTCCACGTCCACCCAGAAGGTCCGGCCCACCACCGGCCTCACCACCTCCCCATCCCTCACCACAATTTCCCCGCCCTTGACCGTGTAGGCGGCCCTCTCGAAGGCCCTCCGGGTCGTGATGAACTTCCTCGAGACGTCGACCTGCTCCGGGTTCAGGCTGTACACGGCCACGTCGGCGTCCGCGCCCACCCCCAGGTGGCCCTTCCGCCCCAGGCCGAGGGCCCTGGCCGTCCCGGCCCGCGTGGCGACGGCCACCTCGAGGAGGGTGTACTCCCGGTCGATGCTGGGAAGCAGGCTCCTCTCCCGCGCCGTCCTGCTGACGGTCTTCAGGGTCCGCTCCCGGGAGACCCGGCTCAGGAGCCACGCCATGATCCTGGGGTAGGTGGTGAAGGGTGCTCCGTTGGGGTGGTCGGTGGTAAGGAAGACCCTCCACGGGTCCTCGATGAGGAGGGCGAGCTCGAGGCCGATGGACCACTGGGTGGCGTGGACGGGGCTCTTCCGGTGGTAGGTGAAGGGGACGATGCCGGCGCTGGTCTCGGTCTCCACGTCGTGGTTGACCCACTTGTTCCCGCTGAGCTGGTGGAGGATGTACTGGAAGGGCCCGTCGGCGGTCATGGTCGTCGTGTCCGTGAAGTAGACCTGGCCCATGTCCAGGGTCACGTGGCGGTGGCGGTTCACGTACCGGGCGATCTCCCCCGCCCCCGACTCCAGGGTCCCCCAGCTGGAGCCCTTGAAGGCGCTGAACTGGCAGTGGGTGACGTGGATCACCGGCCGGTCCCCGCGGGCCAAGTCCTCCACGCACTTCATCGTCTCCAGGGCGGTCACGTAGTTCCCCGGCCTCCCTAGGTTGTTGGTGTGGACGTGGATGGTGTGGGGCATGTGGAGGAGCCGGTTCACCCGGCAGAGGCCGCGGATGATCTCCCTCGGCGTGATGTTGAAGTGGGGGACCGGGTCGTCGATGTCCCGGACGTTCCGGCCGAAGCCCCATGCCTCCAGCCCGCCCGGGTTCACCAGCTTCACGGCGTAGCCCTTCGTGGCAGCCACCATCCAGGCGATGTGCCGGGCGCACTCCTCGACCATGCCGTCCCGCAGGTACTCCAGGGCGAACCACCAGTCCCCGAGAAGCGGATACGTTGCCTTGTCCACCATGGGGGTGTCGTCGAGCTCCTCGTGGGTGTGCCGGGCCTCCAGGGGGGGCATGGAGGGGTTCATCACCGTGGTGTAGCCCATCCTCGCGTAGCGGTAGCCCGTGGTGAAGGTGGAGGGGACCGAGTGGCCGACGCCGGACCGGGTCACGGCCGTCCGGGGCTCCACATCCTCCACGTGGTCCTCGGGCCGGAGGAGGCGGCCCGTGTTCACCTCGGAGCCGGCGATGTGGCAGTGGATGTCCACGCCCCCCGGCATCACCACCATGCCGGAGGCGTCGATCACCTCCGCCCTCCCCTCGTCGACCTTCTCCACGATCCTCCCGCCCCGGATGCAGATGTCCATCCTCTCGCCGTCAATCTTGTTAAGAGGGTCGTAGACGAAGCCGTTCTTGATCAGGAGACTCATGTCCCCGCGCCTCCCTTCAGCCTACGGACTTCGCTCAAGATTCCCTGAAGGATTTCCTCGTCTGGGAGGACGCCCTGCGGGGGCTCCACCAGCTTCTTGAGGGGGAGGGGCACGTGGTCCATGCGGTAGGCGGTTCCCGGCGCCTCGATGCCCACGAGGGCGGAGGGGATGACCACGTCGGCCATGAGGGCCGTGGCGGTCACGTGGGGGTCGATGACGATGAGTGGGCTGTCGACCAGGCTCCTGACGGCGTCCCTGGGGAGGTGGGCGACGGGGTCGGAGGCGACGATGAGGCCGGCGTCGGCCTCGCCGCGGAGGAGGATGTCGACGATGGAGGTCTCGCCCGGGTTGTACCGGGGGTAGCCGTGGGAGAGGTCGACGGCGTAGGGGTAGCCTGTCTGCCAGGTGAAGACGGTGTCGGCGCCGGTGACGTTGAAGTGGCCCCGCATGGGCATGATGAGAAACTTGGTCCGCCGGTTGAGGTCCCTCACCAGGCTGATGGCGGCGTCCACGTTCCGTAGCTTCCCCAGGCTCATGGTGAGGCCCACCCCGAAGAAGAGGACGCCCAGGCCACAGTTGACCATGACGTCGGCCACCTCCTCCAGGACCTCCACGGGCACCCCGCCCACCTCCTCCACGTCCAGCTCCCCGTCCATGACGAGCACCCGGAGGGCCTGGAGGACCTCGTAGTCGCTGTTCGGCTCCACCTGGAGGAAGTAGTCGGCGACCCCGGCGGACCGGGTCCTCCGGACGTCCACCACGACCATCTTCCTCTCCCCCCGCTGCATGGTGGGCGGCAGGCGTCGGCTCACCACGGGGGGAACAGAAACCTCTTTCCCGGGGGCGAGGGCGGCGACCCTCTCGGCCCGCTTTCTGGCCTCGGCGGCGTCCTGGCGGGTGAGGTACCTCCCCCAGGTGCTGGCCCGGAACCGGCCGTCGGTGAAGGCCGTGTACCGCTCCACGTGGCGGGGGTGGGAGCTCCAGGGATTGCTCCCCCAGTAGATGACGAGGTCGGCCCGGTGGCGCAGCTGGCCCAGGGTGCAGGAGGCGAGGCCCACATCCTGGATGCTGAGGACGGAGGGGCCGTGGCAGATGGTGCTGGTGTTGTCGATGACGCCGCCCACCTCCTCGGCCAGCTCCAGGCCCACCCGGATGGCCTCGCAGCTCGTGTTGCTCCAGCCGTAGAGGATGGGGTACGAGGCGCCGGCCAGGATCTCCGCGCTCCTCTGTATCGCCTCATCAAGGGAGGCCTCCGCCAGCCGGCCTTTTTTCCGGATCAGGGGGCTTGTCCGCCGGTGGCGGTAGTAGCTGAGGAACTTGGCCTCGCTGACGGCGCAGGCGTTCTTCACGTCGACGACCCGGTTGTCCCGCACGGTCACCTCGATGTCGTCGCAGAGGCAGCCGCAGACCGGGCAGGTCACGCTGGTTACGGTGGGCGCCCTCACTTCCCCCCGTAGTGCTCTCTGAGCAGCCTGGGCAGGGTCGGCGCCTCCGCCCCTAGAGCCGGCTCCACCTCCGCCGGCAGGCCCTTCAAGGTGGGCATCCCGCAGCCGTGGGTCCGCGGGTCCACGAGGAGATTCGCCCAGGGGCCGTACGGGATGAAGATGACCCTCGGGTGGGGGGCCCTCCCCGACTCCCTGGCCCTCACCACCACCGAGCCGAAGTCGGTGGTTATCCTCACGCCGTCGCCCTCCCTGACGCCCAGAAGCTTCATGTCTCCGGGGTCCAGCTCGCAGATCGCCACCTCCCTCCAGTACTCCTCGGAGAGCTTGCCATACTCCTTCCCCCGCCCCTGCTCCACGGTTCGCCCCGTCAGGAGAGATACCCTCAGCGAAACCACCCGGCCCGCCTCCGCGACCGCACCAACCTTCGACTCCCCCCGATCGTATATGCTTTTCTTAGGGCGTCTTCCGGTTCGACACGGTCAGGGCGAAGACATCGCTGGCTCCTGGCTGAATGAACCGATGTCGTCAGATTGATCGCTCCCAGGCCGTTGAGGCCCCTCTGCGAGTTTGGACCGAAAGGCAAATCTTCCCGTGTCATCATTAAGCCCTAGGAGGAGTGGCTGTGCATGGCTAGGCTTGCCGTGAATGGTGGAGAACCGGTTAGGAGGAAGCCCTTCCCGAAGTGGCCTGTCTATGATGAGAGGGAGTTGAAGGCCCTGAGGGGGGTCTTGGAGAGCGGCGTCTGGGGCGTAGATGGGGAGAGGCAGAGGGAGTTCGAGCGGAGGTTTGCCAGCTACCAGGACGCCCAGTACGCCGTTACGGTGACCTCGGGAACCGCGGCCCTGGAGATCGCCCTGAGGGCCCTGGGCGTCGGGGCCGGGGACGAGGTGATCGTGCCCGGCTACACCTTCATGGCGACGGCGACCGCCGTGATCCACGTCAACGGGCTCCCGGTCTTCGCGGACATCGAGCCCGACACGTACAACATCGACCCCAAGGAGGTGGAGAGACTCATCACGGACAAGACCAAGGCGGTTATCCCCGTACACCTCGGGGGACGCCCGGCCGACATGGACGGCATCATGAAAATTGCGAAGGAGCACAACATCGCCGTGGTCGAGGACGCCTGCCAGGCGTGGGGCGCCCAATGGAGGAGGAGGGGGGTCGGCTCCCTGGGAGACCTGGGGACCTTCAGCTTCCAGTCGAGCAAGAACATCACCAGCGGGGAGGGGGGCCTCATCACGGCCAACGACCGGAGGCTCTACGAACTTTGCTGGTCCTACCACAACTGCGGCCGGCACGTGGGCGGCGGCTGGTACGAGCACCTGCTGCCCGCGGGAAACTACCGCATGACGGAGTTCCAGGCCGCCGTCCTCCTGGTCCAGCTCGAAAGGTACGGCGATCAGATAGAGACCCGGAACCGGAACGCCCAGTACCTGTCCAAGAGGCTCCAGGAGGTAGGGGGCGTACGCCCCCTGAAGGAAGACCCGAGGGTGACCCGCAACGCCTACCACCTCTACACCATGCGATACAGCCCCGAGGAGTTCGGGGGCCTCCCCAGACACCGGTTCTTGGAGGCCATGAAGGCCGAGGGCATCCCCCTCACCCACGGCTACGGCCCCCTCCACCAGGCCCCCTTCATGGCGGTCCTCAAGGAGGACAGGCTCTTCCGCAGCCTGTACGGGCCGAAGGCCGATTTCTCCAGGGTGAAGCTGCCCGTCAGCGAGAGGGCCACCCTCGAGGAGGCCGTGTGGCTCCGACAGAGCATGCTCCTGGGAACCAGGGAGGACATGGACGACATCGTCCAGGCCATCGTGAAAATAAAGGAGAACAGGGCGGACCTGTAGACCTGACGTTCCCTTTTTCAGCCTCACTCATCCTCGACCTGAAAATTGCAGCTCACTTTTCTTCGTTCTGCAAATCGTCACTGTTATATGGGCGAGGAGCAGCGTTTGACGTTGAGGCTGTCGGGGGTAAGGAGGGCCAACGACCTGCCCTTCGATGAAAGAGAGTACAAGCGCTGGATGCGTCAGGCAGAGCACTCCCTAGAAAGCTCGAGGAGGGATAGGGAGGCGGGCGACCACGATTGGAGTTGCTTCAAGGCTCAGCAGGCGGCGGAGTTCGCGGTTAAGGCTTTGCTCTATGGGATCGGGGTCGCCGCGGTGGGGCACTCCGTATCGAAGCTTGCTGGAGAGATTGAGACGAGGGGAATAGCCGTGGACCAGGCCATACTCAGCTCGGCTAGGGCCTTAGACCGCCACTACATCCCGACAAGATATCCGAACGCCTACGCCAGCGGGGCCCCCTTCGAGTTCTACGACGCGGACACCTCGAGGGAGGCGATACAAGAGGCCGGTGACATCATCACATTTGTGAAGGATGCGGCAAGGCAATGGGCGAGATAAAGATTCCAGAGGTGCCCTATAAAGAGGCCCTGGAGGCGTATCTCAGGAGCCTCCTTGATGAGCTCTCTCCCAGGCTTGTGGTTCTCTTCGGCTCGGCGGCCAGGGGAGATTTCGGAGTTGGAAGTGATGTCGACCTCCTCATAATCGCAGAGGACTTTCCAGAAAGATTCGACGATAGGCTACGGCTACTCTTCAACCTCAACCCGACGACGGCCCCACTGGAGCCCATAGGATATACCCCGGAAGAGTTTGAGGCGCTCCTGATGAGGAGGCACCCCACCGCCCTCTACGCCATGGAAGAGGGAATTCCACTTTACGATGACGGATTGTACCAGAAAATGAAAGAGGTGTTCGAGAGGCTCAAAGCCGACCTGAGGCTCGTCAAGGGGGAGGGCGGCTGGTACGCGATGAAAATCATTGAAGAGTGTCTGGGTCACCGGTCTTGAACCTTTGTGGGTAAGGCCGTTAGCGCGTGCGTTTAACGGATGGCTCTCAGGGCGCTGAAAGCCGCGTCGGTAAGCCTTTTCCCAGCCTCGGGTGCGAGGAAGCACGCGTTTGTGGGCTCGTATCCTCCCTCCTCGTATGCCTTCGGCGTTGGGACGTATCCTATTGAGTCGTTGGCCAGCTCGCTGATGACCGTGTACTTGAACCCTGACCCCTTTTTGATCTCTAATCCGTACTCGACGAAGACCTCGCCGGGCAGGCCGACGATGGCTATGTCGTTGATGGCGAACGCCTGGACCTCCGTCTGGATCGTTTTGTGGCCGCTTCTGATCCTCTCCATGTGCTCCTGCTCCTCGCCGTTCTGTCTAGGTCTCGTTTCCCGGAGCCTCTTCTCAAGGTAGGGCCCGGGGAAGGGCCTCTCCCTGACGGGGAGCTCCACCTCCCTTCTGGCGGCCCTTATTCGGACGTCGGAGGTCAGGTCGGTTATCTCCTCCGCCACCTTCAGCGCCTCCCCGCCGAGCACGTTGCCGAGGCGCTCGGTCTCCTTGAAGGCCAGGCGCAGGTCCTCGGGGAAGGAGGGCCGGGGGAGGGGCGGAGGCGAATCCGGTTTGAACCATATGTCTCGGGGAGCCACGTTCCCGCAGGTCCCGTTCAGGTACATCGCCACGACGTCTCCGCCCTTAGCCCTCTCCAGCACGCCCATGGCGTGGCCCGGGTAGTCGCGCGAGAGCCACAGCATCTTTTGAGGCGGCTTCAACGATGTCGGATGGGCGGCGTAGTTCACCAGCAGGGTCGTTATGTTCCCATCCGCGTCCTCCACCCTCAAGACTTGGACCTCGGGGTCCATCGGGCCGTCAGGCCAGGGGTACAGCCAGTAGGGCCTACGTGGGCTCGCGGGGTTCCTCCTGTTGACGCCGACGTAGCAGCTCCCCCTCCCCGCGCCGATCCGGGCATCCCTCATGTTGTTCCACGCCGCGTACGCCGACCCGGCGAGCATCCTGGCGAGGACGTTGATCCAGTCCTGGCCCCCTGCGGCGTTGTTCGGTCCGGTGTGGGTGTGGGTCGCGGTCACCATGACGTTGTCCCCGGGGACTCCCGTAAGCTCCTCAACGCGTCTCCTCACGTCGGCCACAAACCTCTTCGGGAAACCTGCCACGTCACAGGCGATCACGACCACCCTGGTGGCGCCGTCGTCGAGGATCAGACACTTCGCGTAGAGGTCGTCGTGAACCCCTATGGAGCCCTCGACCCTACTGGCATAGCCAGAAAGGGGAGTCCCGACAGGAGGGGTTATAACGACCCTGGCGGAACCCGCCCTGAGCCTGCCCAACCCAACCACCTCAACCACCTTTTTCAATCTGCATCTAAGGCTTTTCTCTCTTTCCCCGGGCTCGAAAGACTCTGCACCGATGCCCTGTATCAAAATGAGAGAGGAGCTAAGACGAGTAAACACCCATAGCCCCGGGAGGGACCCGTGTCTGTGTCTGTCTCTCCACTTGCGCGCGCCAAAAGTTAAATACATTTCTTGGTTAGAGTCTCGGCGAGATGGTGGGTTTGAGACATGTAGAAATCAAGGTAGGTGAACCTGCTTTAGGCGTTTCACTTTCAGTGATGTGTCGAGGGTTGGTTGGAACCGCGACCGAAGAACCGAACATCCTTAAAGTTGACTTGAGGGAGCAATGATGAGAATTACGGACGTGAAGACGTATAAAATTGGGGGTAGGGGCTGGCCGCGTTACCCCTGGGTTTTCGTCGAGGTCTGTACCGACGAGGAGGTTTCGGGTTTTGGTGAGTCCACGCCGAAGGAGGGGGCCTTCGAGGCGATAAACGGATTGAGCAAACGGATCGTTGGTGAAGACCCGTTCAATATTACAGGATTGTTCGAAAAAATTTCGCGTGGAGGCACTTTCCTCCCCTTCCTAAGCGGGATCGAGGTGGCCCTCTGGGATATAGTCGGCAAGAAGCTCGGTGTGCCAATATGCAAACTATTAGGTGGATGCGTCCATGAGAGACTGAGGGTTTATGTAGACGGTTTCTTTAGAGGCGCCAAATACCGGCCTGAAGACTACGCGAGGAAAGCT
>Ga0315314_1001012_pt1 | contig 26822 bp, 21 predicted proteins | sample TDP9_MG_FD_203631 | JGI IMG/M metagenome (GOLD analysis project Ga0315314, IMG submission 203631) | Freshwater sediment microbial communities from Lake Towuti, South Sulawesi, Indonesia - TDP9 | ecosystem: Environmental > Aquatic > Freshwater > Lake > Sediment | place: Indonesia: South Sulawesi... | reverse complement strand
AGCCATAATTATTTGTCAGGTCCAGGTCTTTATCCAAAAGGAGGCTATGCGTGATGAGAAGATAATGGGGTTCGTCGCCGGAAAATGTAATCCCGCGGGAAGTCATGACAAAGGCCCCGGCATTGTAGATAAGCAGAGCTATGAGAAAGAGTACAAAGAGCTTATTTCGAAGAGAGAGGGCAAGAAATTTCTCTGAGAGCTTTTTCCAGACGGTTTGTCTCTCTCGGTTCAGGTGAAGGGCCTGAATAATTTTGAGGTATAAAATCGAAAAAAGAATGGCTATGAAAAAGAGAAAGAGCCTTGCTTGGAGGTCGTCAAAAGTCAAATAATGGACAAGGGCGAGAGGGGCGAGAGCCAGAAGAAGAATTGGCCAATAGCTGAGGAAGTCGAGGGCCAAAGCTTCTTTGTAAGGGATAAAACTGAATTTTGAATGAATGAAGGAGAAAAACAACCAGAGCCCGAGGAGGAGGCAGAAAAACAACCCGACTGAGAGGATGAAAGGCCCGAACTGGAGTTCGTAGAAGTGATGGAGAATCGTGAAGGATTCAGCCTGACTTTTAAATTGAAAAAAAAAGGCCAATTCCAGTGAGAAAAAAAGGAAGAGAAAGATGCGCAGTCCTGGGGGAACCTTTTTCATCTCCTGACTAATAATTTACTTAATCCAGAATGTCAAGATGCCAAGGGAAGTATCATTTTTTCCGAGATGAAAAGGATTGGTTGGACTGACCAATAACACCTTGTTTCTCACGGAAAAAATGTTGCTTATGATGCCAATTCAGGGAATTTACAGGATGATTGCCTTTTTCACAACCCTATGGTATATTACGCCTCCCCTGAAATGATAAGAATAATAAAAAATTGCGTTTTATTTACAGGTTTGCTCGTCTGTGTCCTCATCTTGAAGGGGAACGAAGGCCCATTCATTCTAAGAGGGCATTCGTTCTGGCCTGTCTTTGATTCATCCGGGAATTTAGTGGTTATTTATAAAGACCAGATGAATCAAGTGAACTTGGCCACAACAGGAGTTGAAGCAAATAAATTTAAGAGTCAAAATCTTTCCCTCAATTTTCAGACTGGCACTCCAGTCCTCAAAAAAGACCGGGCCGGAGAAATCGCCGTTCTCTGGGAACAATCTTCATCAGAGAAGAGCGAAATATATTTTGGCCTGATGGGAGAAAATAGAATCGTTTCTTCAAAAAAGGTTGTCGAGGGCAGCGGTTTCTTTTTTTCTGGGAGTTTGGATTTTGATGATGAGAACAATCCGTGGATCACCTTTGTCCAGTCCGTGAAAGACAAATTTTTCATTTGGGTGAAGAATCTGAATTCTCAAAAAAGCTGGATAATCAACAGCCCTTTCTTTTCCTGGGCGGCAAGCCCAAAACTTGTTATCGGCAGGAATAATTCTGTCTGGGTTTTTTGGGTTGGTCAAGATAAGGGAAGGGATGAAATTATCTACAGTCACTTTACCGGACACGGCTGGTCTTCTCCAGGCAGGCTGAATAGAAAAGACAGCTTTCCCCACATCTTTCCCGATGCTTCTTGTGATCAATCGGGTTTTCCTTGGGTTGTCTGGTCAGCTTATGATGGGCATGACTATGAAATCTTCTGTTCGAGCTGGGATGGGAAGAATTGGTCAAAAGAGGAAAAAATTACTGAAAACCAAGATACAGATTCTTATCCCACCATTGCTTTTCTTCTCAAAGCCGTTCCCTTGATTGTCTGGAGCAGGTCTGACGGAAGGAAAAGTGCTCTTCATTGCCGGTATAAATTTGATAACCAATGGGGTTTGGAAATTGAACTTTTTTCAAGTCAGGCAGGAGTCTGTCGTTCGCCAAAAATGGCCGTCGAGGGCGATAGAATTGCTCTTCTTTGGCAATTCGGCGATCTAGTCAACCGTGAATTATTTTCTTTTTATCAATTGATAGGAAAAAGCCATTTTAATACAGCTAACCAAACTAAATACCCGATTGATGGTCCCTTTTTAGATGAGAACAAATACATTGGGTTTGGCGACAGTATCACCTATGGTGGTATGGATTACGAAGAACATCCTGAAAAAGGTTATATCCCTCGATTAGAAGCTCTGCTCATCAATTATTTTGGCTATACCAGAGTTATTAATGAAGGGCTCGGCGGAGAAATCACCATAGAAGGTCTGGCGAGGATAAGCCCTGTCATCTCACTCCATCTGGCCAAGTACCTGTTGCTCATGGAAGGAACAAACGATGTCATTTTTCTTGAAATCTCAATGGATTCAGCGGCGTTTAATTTAGAGGAAATGATCAAGAAATGCTTGAATTTCGGAGTTTTTCCCTTGCTGGCCACAATCATCCCGCGCAAGGATTGGAGATGGTTTCTACCGCTCTATCGAAATAGAATTTTTAACCTCAATGAGAGAATTCATCTTTTGGCCACCAATCTCAAGATTCCTCTCGTTGATCAATTCAAATCTTTTTATGAATACCCAGAGGAAGATGGCGGATGGGAATCCCTCCTTTCTTCCGATGAGATCCATCCTAACGAAAAAGGCTATCAGCTCATGGCTGAAACTTGGTTCAGAGAGATTAAATTTCTTCCCTTTCCACCTGTGAATGTCAATGTCAGGCGAGCGCATGATAACATCCTTTTTTATAGCCGGGAGTGTAATATACTGGAGTGGCAGAGCAATAATAAGATTAAAGACTTTGCTTCGATAATTGCTTATCGAATTTATCGGAAGATATCGAGCGAAGAAAATTCCAAATTTGAACTGTTAGTTACTTTTCCTAACTTTTTCAGAAGAACAGAACAAAAATACTTTGATAAAAACATCGTTTCATCTTATAATTACGCCTATGTCGTTTCCACGCTCAGAAAGGATGGAATCGAAGGTCCATGTTCTGAGGTTGTTTATGATTAAATCGAAAGGAGATAAGAATGAGGAAAACCTCCAGCTTATTAGGAGTGGCTCTTTGCTTTCTGCTGGCAGCAGCTGTCAACACTCGGGGAGCAGGTGTTGAGGAGCAAAACTTAGGAACCCTCAAAAGCATAACTTTTCAGAAATACGAGAAAGGTCTTGAAGTCAACCTGGAAATAGAAGGAGCTTACATTTATCAATTTTTAGAGCTCGTCAATCCTTCGAGGTTGGCCGTTGATATTTCTCCCATCAATCGAATCCTGGCTGAGCTTTATTATGAAGTCAATGAGTTTGGCCTGACAGGAATTCGAACGGGCCAATATCAGCCTTATGTTGTGCGGGTGGTTTTTGATTTTGCCGAGCAGATCATCAATTATCGAATCGGTAAGACCGAGAAAGGGATTCGTATTATTTTCAGCCCAGAAGCCATTGAGGAAAGGAAAGAAGAACCCGTGAGGCGAATCGAACCGCGAAAGCCAGAAAAAGTAAGAGAAACCGAGTTTGTGGAAGAAATCAAGAAAGAGAAGTTTTTGAATACAATGATTGGAGTCTCCCTGGGGAGCTATACCCTTTCCTCAGACCGTTTTGGCGAAGTGTATGGAACCGGAGGCAGCTCCATTTATGGCTTCCATCTCTCACGCATTCTCTTCAGCCGACAGAGCTTTCATCTGGGCCTTTCCCTGGAAGCAAGGTTGTTCTCGAAAACAGGAGCATCTACAGTTACCCTGGAAGAGGCCAAATTCACTCTGAAGCCGACTTCTCTTGCGCTTAGAGGTTTCTACGAGACAAAATTCATTATTCTCTTTGTGGGCGCAGGATTGGATTCTTACGTCTATAAAGAAGAAAGCGCCATTCATAGCACATCCGGCTCGGTCATGGGAAATCATATTCAGGCCGGTGCTTTTCTTCGGATTCCCCAGCTGGATTCTTTGAGATTAAAGGTTTTTTATAAAACGACGAAAGTGACTACGACCGAAGATGAGATTGAAGTCGACCTTGGAGGAAAGGAATTCGGAGTCTCTCTCTCCTTCTGGTTTAACCTCTTTTAATTTGAATTTTTTCAAGCCGAGAGCCCTGCCTGACTTTTAAGTGAGTTCTGTTCAGCGGCCGGGGATTTTATTGTTTTTCAACAACTTGCTTTTTTCCGCATCTGTCCGTTTATTTGACTTTTGAAATGATTATGATTATATTTTCAGGATTAGGTCGATGAGCTCAGAAAAGAATGAGAAAGTCCTGATTGCTTTGCCCGCTAAAAATGAGGAAAAAAAGATCGGCGAAGTCATCGATAAAATCCGCCATTATTTTTCGGGCATGGATATTTTAATTGTGGACGACGGTAGCGATGACCGCACAGCTGAGATTGCCCTTTCGCGAAAGGCCCTTCTGTTTAAGCATGACATCAACTACGGATATGCCCGAACTCTCCAATCAGCCAGGGAATTCGCTCTCGACAATGGCTATGACCACCTGGTTCTCTGTGATGCTGACGGTCAGCATGAGCCTCAGGACATAGGTAAAATTATCAACGCTCTGGTCGAAAAAAAGATTGATTATGTGATAGCCTCGAGAGAACTAAGCGGTTCTCCCCAGGAAGACCCTTTCCTCCATAGGTATGGAAGAAAATTATATTCTTTTTTAGTGAGTCTCCTTTTCTATCCAAGATTTCTGATAAGAATTACAGACTCGAGTTCAGGCTTTAAGGGTTGGAACAGACGAGTCATGGAGCTATTCTCAACAACGTATCAAACGACTAACAAGCTCCAGGATGGCAGGATCAATGACCTGGAAGAACTCTTTATCATCGCCAAGAACAATTTGAAAGTCATCGAAGTGCCTGGGCGGTTTTACCAAAGGAAGGATGATGTCTCGCGGATTTATGCCAACTATGGCCTTTCCGGAAAATCACTCGAGATTAAAGACTTCTATCATCTCTTTTTTTCCTGGCCCCTTCTCTTTTTTCGGACGCTCTTCAGGAATATTTTTTCTTTAGGAAGGCAACCTTGAGATTTAATTATTACAATTTAGGGTATTTGCTCTTAGCCGTACTCAGCGGAATCTTCTATGGTTTTGGCGGAACGATTCTCAAGAAGGGAGTGTTGGACTTTAAATTTTCGGCCAACATCTTTGCCTTGATAAGCAGAATCATCACCGCCAAATACATCTTGATCTCCCTTCTCTGTAGCGCCATGGGCTACATCCTCTACATGATTATTCTGAAAAAAGCTGAAATCATTACCTCGGTTTTGATTATCCAGGGAGTTTTATTTCTTTCGACGATCATTTTTGCCCATCTTCTCTTCAGGGAAAGTATCAGCCTGTCTAAAATTCTCTCCTTTGTTTTAATAACGGCAGGGATATTTGTGTTATTGACCGGCAAATAGATATTATCTTTTGTTAGACAATAATCGGCTCGAGTGAAGATGAATTCAAATCTTAGAGTGAGGAGAGGCCAATGAAATTTACGATAGGTTTTGAAAGGGAAGATGCCGCCAAGCTCCATGCCTACTGGGATGAGATCATCGCCACCCACCAATGGACTGAGGGGAAATTCACAAAGATGTTTGAAGAAAAGTGGTCAGAATATAACAGGCTGCCTTCCGTCTCTTTTTCAGGCTGGGCCGGTGCTGCTTTAGCTGCTCTTGAATTTTTTAATGTCAAGGGAAAAACTGTCTTGTGCCCTTCCAATACGTTTATGGCCACGCCGATGAGCGTTATTAAAGCCGGCGGCCATGTTGAATTTGTCGATTGCAATAAGGAAGACCTCTGTTTGTCCCTGAAGGACCTAAAGCTTAAAGTCGAAAAATACAAGCCAGCGGCTGTTTGGGTTGTCCACATCGGAGGTCATATTGCTTTCGAGATCGAAGAGCTCAGCGCTTTCTGCAAGGAAAAAGGCATAATTCTACTCGAAGATTGTGCTCATGCCCATGGCGCTTCCTGGAAAGGAAAGAAAGCAGGTGCCTGGGGGGATGCAGGAGTCTATTCCTTTTACGCCACAAAGACCATCACCACTGGAGAAGGTGGCATGTTGGTCACTCGAAGGAATGAGCTCATTGAATACGCCAAGAAATACAGAAATTATGGCAAATTTGACTACCTGGTGGAGGGATTGAACTATAGAATCAATGAATTCGCGGCGGCCATTGGTTGCCTCCAGGTTGAAAGGCTGGACGAGATCGTAGCCTGGAAGAATGAATATGCGCAGAAGTTCTTAGCTTCCCGATTTCCTAACTGTGTCAAATTTCCCGAAGGGATGATTTCCGGGTATTACAAATACATCGTTTTTGACCCGATTGAAAAGTCAACGGGCAAAGTCTACGATCAGCCCTGCCACCGGATCATGCAAAAGAATTATGAACTGCCGAATACAGACTGGGTCGCGAAAAATCACTGGTGTGTTCCCCTTTACTACAAAGGCGTATGACTCCATAGAAAAATATAGAATACTGGGCATGGTTGACTGAGAGAATCATGCAGCCAATGATCATAACTTAGGAGGAGAGGCCATGAAAATCGCCGTTATCGGAGGAAGTGGTTTTATCGGGTCTTATGTTGTTGATAAGCTTATCGAAGCCAATCATGATGTTACTGTCTTTGACATAATGAAACCACATCGGCCAGATGTCCGCCATATTTTCTTAGACCTCTTTGATTTCCACAGAGTGGTGATTGCCTTGGCCGGTAATTATGAAGCCATTTATCTTCTGGCGGCTATTGCCAATGTTAATGATGTTCACAAAAATCCTTTGGAGACAGCGCTTGTGAATTTTCAGGGAACAGTCAACATCCTTGAAGCTGTGCGGCGGTATGGCGGACGGCTGATTTTTGCCAGCACTGTCTGGGTTTATATGCTTGCCGAGCGAGAAGCGGTATCCGAAGAGACGCCACTCTTGGTCCAAAATGTCAATCACCCTTACACAGCCTCAAAAGTAGCGGCAGAACTCTATATCCAGAGTTATAACAAACTCTACGGGCTCGATTTTACCATCCTCAGGTACGGGATTCCCTATGGGCCGCGGGGCCGGGAAGGAACAGTCATAACCAATTTTGTTAAAAGAGCCTTTCGGGGAGAAGCATTGATCATCCATGGAGATGGAAGCCAGTACAGGAATTTTATTTATGTCGAGGACCTGGCCGAAGGAAATATCGCTGTGCTTCAGGACATAGCCAAGAATAAGATTTATAACCTGGAAGGAATGAGGCCGATTACCATCAGAGAAGTGGCCGAAACCGTGAGCAGACTTTTTGGCGGAGTCCCTGTTGAGTATAAGGAAATCAGGGCTGGAGATTTTGTCGGCCGGATAGCTTCCAACGAGAAAGCACTCAACGAACTCAAATGGAAGCCTCAAACAGACCTTGAGGAAGGAATCCGCCGCTATATCGAATGGTATAAATCGGTCAACAAGTAACATAGGCAAAATTTGGAAAAAGAAAAAAGAGTCAAAGTAGGAATCATCGGCCTGGGCAAAATGGGAATTCTCCATACAGCTTTGGTCAACATGATTCCTCAGGCGCAGCTTTCCGCCTTATCCGACATCAATAAGGGCCTGGCCAAGTATGTAAAGGATTCGGGTCTTCAAGCCCCTTTTTTTGCGGATTTAAGCCAGATGTTGCGAGAAGTTGATTTGGATGCAGTATTTATTTCGACACCAGCCTTCACCAATCTTCCTCTTGTCGAACAATGTCTAGAGAGGAATCTTGATATCTTCCTCGAAAAGCCTCTGGCCCATACTCTAGAGGCAGCCAAGAAGATGGTCAGCCTTGTCTCCCAAAAAACGATTGTCCATGCTTCTGGCTACCTGTTTGCCCACATCGCCCTTTTCCAAGAGGCTAAAAAATTATTAGAGGAGAAAGTGCTCGGGAATCTTTTCCGCTTTCGGTCTTCCATCTATATCAGTGAAGTCTTTTCGTCCAGAAAAGGGTGGTACTATGATCGAGCCAAGTCTGGCGGAGGCGCGGTGATCAACATTGCCTCTCATCTCCTCTATCTCCTTTTCTGGTATTTTGGCCCAGTTAGAGAAATCTATGCCAAGACGCAGAGTCTCTATTCAGAAGTTGATGATGCCGCCACAGCCCTCCTCGGGTTTGCCAGCGGTGTGGAGGGAACGCTGGATGTTTCCTGGAGTATTCCGGGCTACCGGCTCTCCTACCTTGACCTCCTCATCGAAGGTGACAACGGGACGCTCGAGCTGACCAATGACTACATCAAGCTTTATCTCTACAAGTCCCATAAAAAATATCCAAAAGAATGGACGACGATTCACAAGATTGACCTGGGCTGTTCCAAGTTTGAACTGGGAGGAGAAGGATACTTCGAGGAAGACCTGGAATTTATCCATTGCTGCTTGAAAAGGAAGAAGCCGACGGTGAGCTTCAAGGAGGGTCTTGAAGTTCAGAAAATTATCGAGGCTATTTATCGCTCGGCTGAGGAAAGAAGGAGCGTTCGGATGGGAGAGGATGATCGATGAACGAACTCGGCAAACTGATTTTAGGGTCTAATGCTTTCGAGGGAGTGAGCTTCATTTCACGCTCTCAATCCGTGCATTATATGGAATATTTTAGCCGTGCGGAGAATATCGTGGCCATCCTCGAAGCTGCCTTCAATTTAGGCGTGAAAACTTTCATGTGTTCGAATTGTGAGAATATCATGGCAGCTCTCGGCGAGTTCAAGGGCAATCGAGAAATCGCGGTGCTGCCCGTCATCCCCAATGCTTATGAATATGCGCGGGAAGCCTCGGAAAAGGGAGTCCTGGGTGCGGTCATAAGCAAAGCCAAAGGCTTTAGTATGTACCAGAAAGTTAGGCTGGGATTGAGAGCGCTTGCTAAAATTAAGAGTGTGATTTCTCGGGATGTCCTCAATCTGCTGGCAGAACTCGTCCATTTTGAGTTGGCCAGTTTTGAAAAATACAATCTCGGCGGTGTCATCCTGCACGGCCAAATCACAGATTTGGCTCTTTCCTCACATAATCCCCACATCATCGATATCTTTCAGAATTTGATCAAAGAGACTTATAAAGTCCAACCAGTACTCGCTACCCATAACCTGGGGATACTCCTCCCCCAACTTATGGATTGGAAAATTCGAATACCGGTCATGGCTCCCTTGAACAAAAAAGGCTTTATGATGAGGCCGTCTCAAGAAGAATGTGAGAAGCTCATTCGAGAGACAGATTATTATTTTATCGCCAAAAAAATTTTTGCCGGAGGAAGGCTGACGCCTGAAGAAGCTTTCGCCTATTTAACGGATAAAAAGGCTGGCTCTTTTGTCGTCGGAGTCGGAAGCGTCTCAGAAGCCTATCATACCTTCTCCGTGGCTAAATCCATCCTGAAAATTTAAAATAGTTCTCTTCACTCGCTTCATCCATTCCGAATCCTCTTTATTAGCTAACAACCCGCACAAAACGGAAGAGAATCTTTAAAACTTATTTGAACGGAATTTCAGAAGAAGCCAGTCCCTTCTCCCAATCAATCCTGTCGAAGTATAAAACAGAATTATCGTTACAAACAATCGTTAATTCATATTCGCCTTGTTCAGGAAGAAAGAAGTCAAAAGACAAGGATTCATAATTCTCCGAGGGTTTTGCCGAAAAAGCTGACGCATAGAGTGTTTTCTTCGAAATAATCTTTCCTTTTCGCAAGACAGTCAGAAACAGCAAAGGCGCTCCTCTTTTGAACTCCTTTATTTTTATGAAAAGCTTTCCTTTATGTTTTCCTGGAGCAATGGCCTGGAAACCATCTTGACCGATCATCCCTCTTTTTTTAGAAGCCACGTAGACTGAAAATCTGTTGCTGGCTTGAGGGTCAAACCGGGGTTGCCCCAATTCTCTTTCCATTTTTTCTGCCTCCCAGGCAAGCGTCTCGGGCAAACAGGGCTTTTCCTCTTTGATTTCATAGAGAAGAAACCAGCTTCTCCAAATTCTGTAGCGGACAAGGAATTTGGCTTTTTTCCATTCTTCAGGAAAATGATTGAGGTAATGATTCGGCTCCTGGTTGTATGTGGCCAGAAAAAAGTGTGTGACCTTTTTTTGCTTAAGGAAGAGCGGGTCATCATTGATAAAATTTTTCCATGAAGTATAAACCCGGTTTTTATTCTCCAGGCCAATCGTCGGCGCCAAGAGTCCACAGAAGACGGCCTGAGGAAAGGCCTTTCCCAGGTCACGGGAGATCGTTTTAAGATTATACGTTGCCTGGCGGACCCAGAGGGCGAACTCTTTCGCGTTTTGAAAGGAATAAATGCCAACGAGGAGCGTCAGACAAAGAACAGCCAATTTTTTCGGCAAAATTATTTCTCTAAAGGAGAGGAAAAAGTGGATGAGGAAATAAACGAGAAGAGAGAGGCCCAAGGCCAGAGCCATGGTCAGCCAGAGAAGGTTGTAAAGGCTGGTGTCGATTTTTAAAATTCTCAAAAAAGATTGGAGATTCTTGGGATAGGAAGTTACGCAGACCCAGATGAGAAGAAAAAGTGAGAAGAAGAAAAGGATTTTCATTTTTAAATCAATTTTGAGACGGAAGCCGGAGGCAAGGCGTGAGAGGAAGATGCTGAGGAGAATGAGAAGAGGAATCGTAAATTCTATGTAGTGGCGAATCGGCCGGTAGCCTATAAGAGAATTAACCGCAAACCCTACCATGAGCCAGACAGAGCAGATAATTTCAAGCGGAGAAACTCTTGACCTGTTTGTCCTGTTGAAGAGCCGAAGGAGAAGAAAAAGGAAATAGAAAAACAGCAAAAAAGACAGCAAAAGATTAGTATGGTAAAAGGAGAAAGGAGGCCTCTCCAACCAGTTGGATAAGGCCTGGAATATGCGGCTGGGGAACATGGCTTCCATATTGATCGTACTCATCCTGGCAAATAAAATTTTATGCGGAGAATAGAGAAGAAAATACCAGGGGATGAATCCGAGAGCAGCGCCGGCGAGGAAATAAAGAAGTCTTCGGAAATTTAATTTAATTTTAAGGAGTTCTTTTCTTTGGATAAGGATGAGGAGGAAGGAGAGAGGGATAACCAAGACATGGAAATAGATAATTTTTCCCTTGGAAAAAAAGGAAAAGCAGAGGAATAAAGAAGAGAGAAAAAAATATTTGGCATTTTCCCAGGCTTTGAGAAAGAAAAATGTGGCCAGGACAGCAAAAAAGGTCATGGGCATAATACGGTCAGCAATTCGGCTGTAAATGCCGAAGGGATAATTGACAAGGAGGAGGAAAAAGAAGAGCCAGCGGGCTTGCGGAAAATATTTCGAAGAAAGAAAGTAGAGGGCAATAAAGAGAAGCAGACTGAAGAAGAAGGGAACAAGGTTCATCTGCCAGATTCCCGGGCCGAACATGGTAAAGGATAAGTAGGTGAAAACGTGAGGAAGGGGAGAAAGATACATGATGTTAAAATCATCAACTTTCCATTGGCCAAAGATGACCTTATTGCGTGCATTAAAGGCGTAGTTCCCTGGGTCGCCATATTCGCCGCCGCTTGTAGGGCTCAGATTATCAGGCGGGTCGGCTGAAAGATGGACGATTCTGAGTGAAATAAAAATGAGGAAAAAGATAAGAAAAGGATAGGCCTTCTTCATGAATTTCCTTTTCGAGCAAGTCCAAATTATACTATTTTCTCCTTTTAGACAAGTCAAGGGTATCTCATGTGGCTTGAGTATTTCTTCAATGTTTCTTTTCAATTTTGGGTTTGACTTGAGTTTTTGACAATGATATAAATTTTTATGGTTATCGTGCGAATGAAAAAAGGATTAAAAATATTTTTTATTTTCCTCGTCATCAGTCTGCTGTTTTCTTCCCAACTGCCAGCTTCCCAAAGTTCCCAGAAACAGGGAACACTCGAGCTTTACTACGGGAATTATCAAATCAACGAACCCCGCTTTAAGGATGTCTATGAGAAGGGTGGCGCCATCTGGGGAATCGCTCTTTCCTGCTCGCTTATCTTCGGGTTTGATTTTTATACTGAGATCAAGAGGTTCTATAAATTGGGTTTGCTGACCTACACCAAGGAAGAGAGCAAGTTTTTGTTATTGCCGATATCTTTCGGAATCCGCTATGTCCTGGCCGGGAAAGCCCTTTCTCCATATCTCGGAGGAGGAAAGGATATTTATTTTTATTATGAGAACAATCCCATCGGCACAGTTTTTGATTTTGCCGATGGCTACCACGTCTTAGGAGGTGTTTATCTTCGGCTTGGCGAAGATTTTCCTGTTTTATTGAACTTGAAAATAAAATACACCCAAGTCAAAGCAAAAGAGAACGATTTGAACACAGAGCTGGGTGGCATCGAATACGGCGGGGCTTTGGTCATTACCTTTTGAGGAACGTCCACTCAACTTAATGTTCGTAAGGTCAAAATCGCTGTCATTTTTCTTGAGAATACTTCCTGTTTTCTAAGGAAGTATCAGTTTTTACGTGAAGAAAAGGATTTCAATAGTACTTACTTCTATCCCGGGGAAAATTAGGCTTTCGTTTTCTGAAGAAGCCTTGTTTTATACCATCCTGCTTGATGGCTTGACGGCCTTCTCCTTCTGGAGTCTCAATAAAAAACGATATAGATAAAATTACAGACTTGAAAGAGACGAGATTTTCGGGGTATAAGAGGGAAGAAGGTTTCTAATCTCGAACGAAATAAAATAAATGAAAAACTTATTTCGCAACTGGCTAGAGCATTTCCCAGCCTGGCTTCTCTTCTTATTGCTCTCTCTCGGGATGACTTTTCCGCTTCTCCTCCACCTGGACGATCATCTTCCCTCTGACCTGGGTGACCCTCTCTACAATGTCTGGGCGATGGCCTGGAACACGCACAAATTGACTTCTGGCCTGAAAGGTTTTTGGGATGCCAACATATTTTATCCCCACCATGGAACTCTTCTCTATGCTGATTATTTATTCGCCCTTTCTCTTTTGGGAGCGCCGGTTGTCGCTCTCAGCGGTAATCCAATCCTGGCCTACAATATTCTCTTTATTTTTTCTTTTTTTCTTTCCGCTTTGGGCATGTATTATCTTGTCCATCACCTCACAGGTTCCAGAGCAGCCGCCGTCATCTCAGGTCTCATCTTCGCTTTTTTCCCCTACCGGTTTGCCCACATCAGCCATCTGGAGCTCTTGTATTCAGCCTGGATGCCTTTCTGTTTCCTCTGGCTCCATAAATTTTTTGAAAATCGTTCGTACAGAAACCTTTTTGGCCTGGGAGCTTTTCTCCTCCTTCAAGCATTAAGTTGTGCTTATTACGGGCTCTATCTTATCTTTTTTGCTAGTATTTTCATCCTTTTCTTCGCCATTGAGCGCAGCCTTCTTCTCAAAAAAGATTTCTGGCAAAAAATGGGAATTCTTATTGTCTTTTGCTTCATTACCTTGGTTCCCTTCTTTTTTCCTTACCTTAAAGTCCACCAGCGGATGATGTTTGCCAGGTCCCTGAATTTCGTTAAATATTATTCAGCTCAGCTACAGCATTTTCTCTCCGTCCCTCCCTGGAATGTCATCTGGGGAGGAATGGGGGGTAGTGCCGGAGCTCAAGAATGGCAGTTGTATCCTGGAATAATCCCCGTAATACTCACGGCTTATTTTTTAACTCGACGAAAAAAAGTCACGGACAGTGAGAAACCTGATATTTCATCTCAAGGTTCTATCCATGGCTGGAGGCAAAAAAATGCCTGGAAATTCTATCTTCTGATTTCGATTCTTGCCCTGCTCCTTGCCTTTGGGCCTGTCATCCAATTTTTTGACCGAGAGCTCTTTGTTGGCCCTTATTGGCTCCTGTACAATTGGATCCCAGGTTTTCAAGGTTTGAGGGTTCCGAGCCGGTTGGTGGTCATCATGATGTTAGGAATTTCGGTCTTGAGCGGCATGGCCATAGCTAATTTTATAAGAAAAAGACGATCGCTGAAGATGAGAATTCTTGTTCCCTTTCTTCTAGGAGGCCTCTTGTTGGCTGACTATTTATCCATTCCCCTCCCTTTGGCTGGCGTTCATGTCAAGGATGAAATCCCGCCCATTTACTCTTTCCTCAAGAATCTGCCCGAAAACACTTCGCTCCTAGAGCTTCCTATACCCGCCCGCGGCCTCGGGAAATCAAAGGAAGCACTTTACATCTATTATTCTATCTTTCATTGGAAGAGACTCGTCAACGGCTATAGCGGCTACATCCCTCCTGGCTATATCATCATCGGTGAGGCCATGGAAAATTTTCCCTCCCAAAAAACATTCTCTCTTTTACAGAATCTCAATGTCGATTACCTTCTTATTCACACAGAATGGTTTTTAAGCGACAAAGCAAAAGAGACCGTGAGTCAGTTAAAAAATTTTGAGAATCATCTTGAATGTATCGCGGCTTCGCAGGGTGATTATCTCTACCGACTTATTCCCCAGAAAACACAGGACAAAAAGTTTTTGCGGCCTGTCGGCGAGAAACAGAAATGGACGGCCTTGAGCAATGCGAATCCTTCCCAGACAGAAAAAGCCTTTGACGGGAATAATGAGACTGGCTGGTCAACAGGCCGGCCACAGCAGGAAGGGGATTATTTTTTATTGGACTTTGGCTCTGTCTACGAGATTAAAAAAATTGAGATTTCCTTGAGCAGGAGGCCTCTTGATTATCCAAGAGGGTACCGATTAGAAGGGTCATCGGATGGGAAAAAATGGAATTTGTTGAGCGAGGATTCTTCCTCTTTCCCGGATTTAAATTTTTCGATGATTGAGGATTATTCAAAGTATAAAATGGAAATTTCTTTTCCTTCCTCAGAAGTTCGTTATCTGAGGATGACGCTTACTTTGTCCCACAGAAACCGGGCCTGGTCTATTCAAGAAATCATCTGTATGAACTAGGGAAGGAAGGCTGCTTATTTTTCGGTAACGACCGTAGAATATTCGCTCTTGTTGCCCTGTTTATCGACTGCCTTTAGAGCATAAGCATATTTTTCCGTAAGGAGGAGCTGGCGGTCATCGTAGCTGAAGGTTGTGGCGCTGAGTGTTGTTATACGCTCTAATTTATCATTGCCTTCGTTAGCTTTTCTTCGGTAGAGTTCGTAATTAGCTAGATTTGAGTCGTCATTTAAAGCGTTTTTGCTGAAAGTTATTCTGTTTATTTTTTCATCATAGAAAAGCAGTTTATTGATCAGTGTCACGAGGGCCACATTCGTCGGCGGGTAAACTTTGATTTTCTCTTTATAAGTGTACCAAATCTCGGGATTCGTGCCAATTTTTTCTAGGTAGGCAATGTGCACATCTCCCTTTTCGGTCACAGCCACAGAGGGTTCACCCGATTGGTTAGAATTGTTGGTCAAGTTTAGAGGCTCACTGTACCACTTTTTCTCCCCGCCTGGAGTTAATTCTTCATAGGCCTTGAGGTAGACCTCCCAGTCTGTGCCTCCTTTAAATTCCTGCCAGACTATATAGATTTCTCCGCTACTCATGTTGACGGCGATGTCTCCTCCCTCTGATATATCATTCGATTTGGACATATTTTCCGCATTCTGCCAGACTTGATTCACAGTCCTTCGGAAGAAAATTTCATCGTTGCCTTGAGTGAAATCCCTCCAAATCACGTAAACATCACCAGCGTTGTCACTGGCGATTTTGGGAAAGCACCAATCCATTCCAGTGGCTCCTACCGCAAACGGGGCTGTCCATTTGAGATTATCCCGGGGTTCTGGGTTTTTCGTGTAATAGACTATTGAGTTTCCTCCGGTTCGGAGGTGATAGACAACATGAGCTGTTCCCTTCCCGTCAATGGTCATCTGAGGCATGAAGTTTGAAATGGTCTGGATCGGAAGGGCGTCGATCACTCCCCATTGCTTGTCAGGATTCCGAAATCTGTACATGATGTCAAATTCTCGAATTGTCCCGTCCATGTAGACTGCATAAAGGTAATTATCTATGGGAGAAATGCCCAAGGTCACGTAGACTGAAGGACCTCCGCTTTGGGAGACATTGTAACGGCTGCTCCAGCTATTTGTGTATTCAAAATAGGCGACATCATAGACATCTGTCAGGATGTCATGAAGGGCCATATGACACGTCCCGTCAGGAGCGGTGACGAGTTGAGGAACTCCTGCATCATCCGCAGTAGAATTCATGATGTAGACTCGCTGGGCGCTGCCCCACTGACCGCTCTTATTCGTGTTAAAATAGATATGAAATCCGCCTGCATTGAGCCATTCTGACCAGACCACATAAGCTTTCCCTTGTCTATCGACACCAATCTGTGGACTCCAAGACCCGTCAGGTGTGTTGGAGATATTAACAGGTGTGGACCACTGAGGACCGGCCTGAGCCCGATCCCGAGTGTAATCTCTGGAAGGCGAGATTCGGAAGTCGGCTGTTAAAGTTATCACGAAAAATACAACGGCCAGGACGAGCAATTTTAACGACAATTTTTTTCTCATTTTTTACTCCTTAAAAATTAGACTCTTATTATAGCTTTTGCCAAAATTATGTCAACAATGAGAAGTATAGTTTTTAATTTTTATTCCAGAAATAAACAATAGGGGATGGGTGTTGTCGTTAACCATGAGAGTCCTTTATGTTCAGAGATGATAATTTTAACTTATCAAGAAGAGATACCTTTTTATTTTTGAGATGGTTTTAAGAGGGAAAGGCTGTTATTCTTTTAAAAATCTTTATCCTCGGGTTGATTTTGCTTAACTGAGTATCAATACCATCGAAATTGATAAACGCAAATTTTGACCAGTATTTGTAATCTAAAACCAATTTATAAGGAGCTCTTCCTTGGCTTAATTCAAAGTCGAACCTGTACCCCTTATGATTTTTATCCACTCTGTAGCCATACTCGGAATTAAGGATTAGATAGTCAGGTTTTATTTGTTCTAGATGGCGAAAATTTGGCGTCATTAAAATCCACTTGTAGTTTTCCAGCCTGGGGAGATATTCTTTTGAATCAATCACGCCCACCAGGGAGTTTGGTGGCAGGTTTTGCTTCATCCATTTTTCAACCTTATACCGCGAGTCTTTGTGCATCAGAATATCGAGAGAGCCAGCATAGAGAAAAGTGTAGATAATGGAGAGAGAAACAATTCCTATTTTTATTTTATAGAATCTTTGAGCAGGGTTCAAAAATTCTGAGAGGAACTTTCCGCCAAAGAGGGAAAGGATGATCCCGAGAGGAATTAGATAGCGGTCATAATTGGCCAGAATAAAGCTGATGAAGAAGATATAGTAGGAAGTTCCTGGTATTAAAGTCCATAACAAAAGCTTGTTCTTTTTTCTCTGTAAAATTGAAGTGAAAAGTCCAAGCCCACAGGCTAAAAAAAGTGGCCATCCCAAAGAAAATCTCAGATGCTTCAGAGTCTGCCAAAGCATCGTTGAATGCCCGACGATAGTATTTTCATATATCCGGGGATAGGATTTGCCTGGCCCTGCCGCCCATTTGACGTTATTTAGAAAGCCTTGAAAATTAAAAAAAACATTGTGGACCAAGAGAAAGATCAAGACGGCTAACAGGAAGGAAAGGATGATCTTGCGATCAATTAAAGAATGGATGAAGCGAGCCTGCGGATTCTGTTTTTTCTTTGCTAGATGATGGGAAAAAACAATGGCCAAAGGTGTCAGGATGTAGAATCCGTATGCTTGATATTTAGTGCAGATGGCCAAGGAACCCGCCCCGGCAAAAAATAAATAATCCAAGAGGCGATATTTTTTTTGGATGCGCGTGTAAAAGAAGAGCGATAGAGTTATCCAAAATATGTAGGGGATGTCGACATTAGCTATCTTAGCATAGAAGATGAAAGGGGGCATGAGAGAGGCTATTAAAGCTGCAAAGAGTGAGGCCTTTCTGTCGAAAATTTCAAGTGCCCAGAGATAGATGACATAAACAGTTGCCACTCCATAGATAATGCTTATGAATCTTCCCAGAAAAAATAGTATGGTATGGAAAGAGTAATTAAAAATATCGATAAGTCCAAACTTATGAATGACATAAAAAGGCGAGTAGATCAAGGCCAAGAGATAATAGTGAAAGGGCGGATAAACGTGGAACCAGCCATGATCAAAATGACTTTCAACAGCTTTGAAGATAATCGAGGGAATCAGTTCATCCGAGGCCCAGCCACGGCTGCCGGGCAATCCCCACCAGACGCCGCAGGCGACGAGAATAAAACTGAGAGAAAGGATAAATAAGATCGGGAGATTCTCTTTTTTCTTGAGTAATGGTTTCATGTTTGAGTCAAGGCTTATTTTTTATAACACAGGCCTCAGGAATAGGTCAATTTATTAGCTTTTCTCAAAATTTGACATTCCTTTTTCCCTGGGATATAAATTTCGTTTCCTAGGAAGGATAGGTATGAAAGTACTTGTGACCGGAGGCTGTGGGTTCCTCGGCTCTCACATCTGCCTCTTCTACAAAGAGAAAGGGGCGGAGGTCATCGCCTATGACAACCTGACCAAACATGAGTTTCAAAGAAGCCCCTACATGATGCCAGAGGCGAGGTATTACAACAAGAGGCTTCTTGAAAAAGAAGGAATTAAAGTCATCGTTGAGGATATCCGAAACCAAGAGGCGCTGATGGAATTTTCCAAAGGCCGAGAATATATTTGCCACACTGCTGCCCAGCCGGCCATGACCATTTCCTGGGAGGACCCTCTCTTGGACTTTTCAACAAACACCTTTGGAACATTCAATGTCCTGGAAGTAGCCAGGAGATTGAAAATTCCAGCAGCCATCTGCTCGAGTATCCATACTTTTGGTCCAGATAAAATTAATTCGGAATTGAGAGAAGGAAAGACAAGATATACCAGAGAGCCTGTGAGCATCGGCGATGATGAGCCTCTGCTGCAGGGAGTGGTGACCCCCTTGCATGCCTCTAAAAGAAGTAATGAGATATACGCCCAGTGCTACCTCGATACTTATAACCTCAAAGTCGCCTGCTTTAGGCTGACCGGGATTTACGGTCCCTATCAATTTGGCGGTGAGGATCACGGCTGGGTAGCCAATTTTGCCATCCGAACAGTGATCGGCGAGCCGCTGACTATCTTCGGAACAGGAAAACAGTTGAGAGACATCCTCTACGCTACAGATGTGGCCGAGGCTTTTGACAGTTTTTATAAGAATCCGGCGCCCGGCATCTATACTCTTGGCGGTGGAAAAGAGAACATGATTTCTTTGCTTGAATCCATAGATATCATCGCTGAGATTACAGGTCAAAGGCCAGAAATCAAGTTTGAAAAAGAGAGGTTTGGTGACCTGAAATATTTCGTGGCTGATTACAGTCGTTTCAAACAGCGAACGGGCTGGAGGCCGGTTGTCAGGCCAAGAGAAGGAATTGAAAAATTGATTCAATGGATCAGAGAAAATGAAAACCTTTTTGATAAAAAAAATTGAGAATTTGAAAGCTCTAATTCTGGCTGGTGGCCGTGGGAAAAGGCTCAATGAATATACAGAAGAAGAGAACAAATGTATGATTCTCTTCGGAGGGAAACCACTTATCGAATACAGCCTCGAGAATGCCAAGAAGCTGAACCTGAAAGAAGTCGTCATTGTTGTCGGACATCTGGCTGAGCAGGTCATTAACAGGTATGGAAATTCTTTCCATGATACGCCCATCAAGTACGTTATCCAGAGGGAGCAGCTTGGTCTTGTCCATGCCATAGGCTGCGCTCAAAATACAATCGGGAATTCAGATTTCCTCCTTTTGTTAGGCGATGAATTCTTTATCAAGCCTGACCACAACTCTCTGCTCCAAATTTTTTATGAGGAAGATGCTTTTGCTGTCTGTGGAACGATAAAAGTGGATGACCGGAAATTGATCAGCAAGACCTACTCTATTCTTTTTGACAAAGACAGCCAAAGGATTTTCCGCTTGATCGAGAAACCCCATAATCCATCTAATGACTATATGGGAACGGGAAACATCGTTTTCAAGAATAAAATCTTGGATTATATAGAAAAAACTCCGATTAACCAGCAAAGAGGGGAGCGCGAATTGCCCGACCTTATCCAGTGTGCTATCGATGATGGCAAAAAAGCTCTCTTCTATGTTCTGGCCTCGAAATATGTCAATGTCAATACGCCCGAGGATATCACTATTCTGAATGAGCTCGCCTTGAAATAAAGATGGCCAAGCAAGAGCGTGTTCTTGTTGTCATCCCCGCCTATAACGAGGAAAAAACCATAGGCGAAGTCATCCAAAGGACAATTCCTTTTGCCGATGTCTGTGTGGTCAATGATGCCAGCCGGGACAACACGAGGAAAATCATACAGTCATTCCCGAATATCGCCAGCATCACCCACGAGAAAAACACACACATCCCCCAAACACTTCTGGATGGCATGAAGTACGGCCTAGCCAAAGGTTACAAATACATCATCACCATGGATTCCGGCTTGACCCACAAGCCAGAGGAACTTCCCCAGTTTATCAATCACCCTGATTGCGACCTTGTCCTTGGCGTGAGAAAAGAAAGAAAAAATGTCCCGCTCTTCAGAAAAATCATAAGCCGCGGCGCCACTCACCTGCTCAACTTGAGTCTGCGGCCCATCGGCAGTCGGCTTCCTGCTCCGAGATTCCATGATGTGACTTCTGGCTACAGGAGGTACTCACGAAAAGCTGTTGAGCTCCTCTTGAACCGTAAACTTAAGGCCAAAACATTTGACTTCCACACAGAAACCCTGATGCTCATTTACAGGAATAGTCTGACTATTCAGGAAGTGCCCATATCTTATGAGTTTTCCACGAGCTCATTCAACCTGAGAGTTTTGAAGACTGGCCTTCAGATGTATCTGAACATCGCTCTGACCCGGAGAAAATAAGCAATTCTTTCCAGGGATTTCTATTCCGAAGTTAGTTTATATTTTAAGTAGAGTATGTCAGGTCATTGAGATGAGCTTTATTATCCTGATCAATACTTTCAACAGATTTTCAAGTTGTCCATAAAGAAGCCAAAGAGATGGATGAATTGAAAAATCGAAAGCTGTTCTGAGCGCAGAGTAGAATCAATCCTGAATTTTTGAAAAGCTTCTTTGATAAGTTCAGGAGGCAAACGGAGCTTTTCTAAGTTTTTGGACAATTTTTTCCGCCTGTGCCTGAAGGCCCCTCTCAGAAATTCTAAGAAGAGGCTTTCATTTTGGACAGAAAGAAGAGGCCTCTCTCTTTTATTCAGAGAGATTAAAGCAGATTCGACTTGAGGCGGGGGAGTGAAAGAAGAGGGATGAACAATAAAATGGAGATTTGCCTCAAAATAGACCTGGATGAGAATAGAAAGAGGAGCATATCTTTTTGAGCCAGGCTGAGCACAGACCCTTTCTGCCACTTCTCTCTGGAGAAGGAAGACACATTTTTGGAGCAATTCTCTTTCCTGAATAACCTTAAAGAGCAGGGGAGAAGAAATGGCATAAGGCAAGTTTCCCACGAGCTTCACCCTGCCTTTGAAGTCAGGTTCGTCTTGGATAATGTCTTGGAATAGAATTTTTAAGACATCGCCTTCCAGAATGGTTAAATGAGGAATTTCCTTTTTCAAAAGATGCGGGACGAGTTTTCGGTCTTTCTCGATGGCGATCAATTTTCCTGCTTTTCTAGTCAAGGGAAAAGTTAGGGCACCTTTGCCCGCTCCAATTTCGATAATCAGGTCATTTTGTTGAGGGTCAATCCGGGCAAGGATTTTTTGCAGGACTCGAGGATTTTTTAAGAAATGCTGGCCCAAAAATTTTCTTTTTTTTCTCTGCATGGCATCTGTTTTTTGAACATCATTCTTTCAAGGAAAAGGGCATTTCCTGAGGATGGCTTTCCTCGGGAAGGAGAAGGACTCTTTCTTCAATATTTTTTCGGCCGTTTATTTTGAGCAAGAATGTCAGTCGTGAATGGCTTTTAATGAATAAATCGAGGCCCTCAATCCTATTCCCTTCAACAATTCCCTTGAAGATGATGTTTTTTCTGAAAAGCTTATAGTCGTCGTTAGGAGTGAGATGATATTCTCCTACGCTCCGAAAAGGGCGTGAACTTGTGATCGTTCCCGTAAACGTCCTTTTTTCATCGCTCCACCATCTCAGGTGATACTGGCCTTTCTTCTGCCAGATGAAATATCCAAAAGGCAGGCCCCGTATTTCCCTGATTTTTCTTAAGACGTAAGTCTCATCTTTGGGAGCTGTGCAGAGCGGGAGAGCATTCTTGTATTCATTTACAGCCTCATCTCTCATTTCTTTTTTTAGGTAGGATTCTGCCAGCGAAAGGTGGAACCAGAGAGTCGATTTGAATTGTTGGGAGTTAAAGCTCTCAGCTTTTTTTTGGAGCAAGAAAGCCTCATCAAATTTTCCCTCAAGTAACAACTGATCAGCATTTTCCATAAGATGCTCTTGAATATTTTTGATAAGCTTGTCTTGGATAATGGCCTGGGGGCTTTCTCTGTTCAAAAAAAAATATTTTTTGATAATTTCCTGAGCCAAACCCGGTTTTTGACTGAGCGCCATTCTTTGAGATGACTCGGACTTAAGACGGTCGAAGGCCTCTAATTCTTTCATGGCTTCCTGGTTTCTTCGGGCCAAAAGGTGGATTTTGGCCAGCAAGAGATGGTACTCAGTCTTTTTTTCTCTGGCCCAGGGAAGACCTGTTAAGAGATTGATCATGGGGATCAACTGCTCATAGAGCGTCTTCTCGCCACTGGGAAAGTGGACGAGGAAATATTGAGTGATTTTTTTGACATCAATGGTAGAGGAGATTGCTTTCAAGCGGGAAATGTATTCCTCGCCTATGAAGCGTCGATTCAGAATGGCCGAGAGCCCCATCTTCTGATAAAGTTGAGTAGCAAAAATATAATCATAATCAGATTCAAAAATCATCACGCCTTTTTGGCTGCCGTCAGGATAGCGGAGAGGCTTAAGGAACAGAAAAATATTTTTATTGAGGAAATCGTCAGAGTAAAGCAACTCCATCTGAGAGGTATGTTGGTTAAGGTAGGCATTGATTTCTCTGTCTCTTTTGAGAGACAAGAAATTCCAGTTGTAGAAGTTATAATCTTCGAGAAAGACTCCCTGGCTGGCCAGGAATCCCAGGACAAAAAAGACCCAAAGGCCATTCTTGAGAGGCTCGGGATTTTTAACCGGCCTCAACTTTGAAATGGCTTGAGCCAAAAAGGAATGCAGGCCTGACAGTCCTTTGGCCATGAGCAGAAAGAGAAGAGGCAGGATGAAAATGAATTTGTTGTCTTGAGGAGTCAAATAAACAGGTGGTGGATTGGACATGGCAAAAAGGAAAAAAGGCAGGATCAGATAGGATAAGAATAATATCAATGATTTTCCGCAATTTTTAAAACAGGCGACAATCCCGAAAATAAGCAAGGCGAGTTGGACAAAAAAGAAGGTTGGCCATGTCTCGTGACATAGCAGCCTTTTTATGATGACAGAGATGAGAGAAGCGGGATTTAGAAACATCTCAGCCTTGGTAATGTTCGCCAGGCTGCTTTTAAAAAAATAAAAGAGATTCACAGTTTCCGATCTTCTCATGGGGAGGTAAAGCAGAAAAGCCAGAAGGATTATGAGAAAAATGCTCAGGACAAAATTTCTTATTTTTTTTGGGCTGACCAGGACGGTCCTCATCCTTTTTTTCTTAACCCATTTCTCAAAAATTAGTATAGTGATAAAAAACGCATGGACAGGAATCACGATCAGGAGAAAAAAGTGAGTGTAGATGCCGAGAACTGTGGAAAGGATGTAGAGGAGCCAGTGTAAGATTTTGTTTTCGTTAAAGGCTCTCCAGAAAAAATAAAGAGAAAAGATGGAAAAAAACAGCAGCCCCGAGTATCCCCTGGCCTGTTGGGAAAAGTAGATAAAATAAGTCGAGACTGCAGAAAAAAGCGCGGCTAAGAGGCCTTCTTTTTCTTTAAAGAATAGTCGACCAAGGAGGAAGATACCCCAGACGCTGAAAAAGCCGAAAAGAGCAGCCGGCAGCCGGGCCGTGGTCTCTGCCTTGCCAAGAGGTAAAAGGAAATGAAGTAAGAGAGGATAGAGTGTGCTGCCAAGATTTGAAGTCGTGATATAGGAGAGCGATTTGGTGGCGATGTCGACTGTATGAAAAGGCTCGTCTCCATAGAGAGGCCGAGCTCCCAGATGATAGAAACGAAGGAAAAAGGAAAGGATGAGAATTAAACCCAGGGCCAAAGGCACATAGGAAAATTTTTTTTTATGATTCATCTCTTCTTCGCCAATGACTTTTTTTGCTCAAGATGAGCCTGGCCACTGTCCACAGAGACTCGAGGGCTACCTTGAATTCCATTTTGGACTCGCCTTTTTCTCTTTCTTTAAAGAGAAACGGGATTTCTGTTGTCTTGAAGCCACTTTTGATGACTCTGTAGACAAGCTCGATCAAAAAAGCATTTTGCCTTCCTTTACAACTCTTCAAGTCAATGGATTCCAAGACCTCTCTTCTGAAGCACTTGTAGGCTGTTGTCGTGTCTGTCGAGTCGAGGCGCAGTATGGTTCGGATGAAATCGTTGGAGATTTTACTCAGGAGCAGCCTTTTAAAAGACCAGTTATAGACTCTGATTCCTTTGTAATAGCGGCTGCCGAAAACAGCATCATGGTCTTTAATTTTTTCCAAGAATAAAGGCAGGGCATTCGGGTCATGCGACAAGTCAGCATCCATTTGGAGGAGGATGGCATATCCGTTCTTAATAGCCCAAAGAAAACCTTCCTGATAGGCCCGGCCTATTCCTTCTTTCTTTTTTCGGTGCAGAATCTTTATCCGAGAATCCTCTCGGGCCAGCTCTTCAGCCAAGAGGCCAGTCCCGTCCGGCGAATTGTCATCGACAAAGAGGATGTCAGTCTCGATGTTCTGCATTTTTATGGCTTGGACAAGTTTCCTCAAATTATCTTTTTCATTATAGGTAGGAATAATGATGATAGTCTTCATCAGCTTTAATCTGCGCTGCCGGAATGTTGGCTTGACAGATTATAATTTATCCATGGGGCAAAGGCAACTTCTCTTCAGGAACCAAGAACTGCCAATAGAAAACAAAGGCGGTGCCAGGACGCTCCCTGTGTGTTCGATGACCTAAGGGGGCAGAGGGATTTAGTCGAGAACACAAAAGGACCGGCCAGCCCACTCCTCGAGTGATACTTGTGCTCTTCGCTCTTGTAGGCCTGAATGCAGTTAGAGGAATCATAGTGTTCTCTCTGGCTGGAATGTGCAGTATTTTTTGTCTTGAAATAGAAAATTGACTTCCACTTCAAGTGAAGATAAGATAAGACTTCATTTTTTGAAGGTATGCTTTCCATGGGCAAAGAGAGGGTCGGAAGTTTCTATGATGTCGTCTGGACAGAATACATTCCTGAATATTCGGCTTCGGAAAAACATTGGGAGCTTTTCTACTCAGCTGAGGAAGTTAAAGACAAGACCGTTCTTGATGCCGGCTGCGGCACAGGCATCTTCAGTATTATCTTTGCCAGGAATGGAGCGAGAAAAGTCATCGGCATCGACATCAGCCCAGGAAGCCTCAAGACAGCCCAGGGCCTTAAAGATAAATTTAACTTGAATAATGCTGAGTTTCAGGAGCAGGACATGCTCGGGCTTCCCTATCCGGACGGGTTTTTTGACATCGTCTGGGCCTGGGGAACTGTCCATCACACGACCGACCCTTTCCAGGCTGTATCCGAACTGACTAGAGTTCTCCGCAAAGGGGGTTCGCTCCTTCTGGCGGTTTACAAAAAAACAAAACTCACCTTTGTCCATGAAATCATTCGCAAGACTCTCCTTAAGACTCCCCGAAGATCCTGGACGACGCTTTCCAAAATATTGGCTTTCTTTTTAGCCCCTGTTGTTTTCTTTTTCAAGAAAAGAGAGAAGTCCCGAAAAGGAGAGAAGCTCGAAGAGCTCATCCTGGACTGGTATTTTGTCCCTATCAGGCATTATTACACTCCTGAGGAAATCGAGAAATTTTTAAAAGAGAAGGGATTTGTCGTAGAAAAGTTCATCCCTGCTTCAGGGCGCTTTGACAGCTCTTCAAACTTTATCTTGAAAGTCCGGAAAATTAGCTGACAAACTAAGCTTCTAAAAAGAATCGTTGTCTTTGAGTTGTTTTCGGTCTCTTATTTTGAGAACTCTGCTGCCCACTGCCAGTGTGTAGTCGGGAAGCGATGCAGCCACGACTGAGGCCGCACCAATAACACTTCCTTTGCCAATAGTCACGCCATCCAGGACAATAACGCCAGCACCCAGCCAGACATCCTCGCCAATCTTAATTCCTCCTTTGCTCACGGGATGTTGGAACATAATGGGAGTTGAAACGTCTGTGACAGGATGATTGCCTCCCGCTACCAGATAACAATCGCCTGCCATAAAACTATATCTCCCAAGCCGGATTTCTGTTTCAGATATGAGTTGACAGTTGGCTGAGATACAACAATAGTCATCCAGGAAAATAGACCCTTCTTTGCAGCTCAGGATGGTGTTCCTTCCGAGGTAGACGTTCTCGCCTATGGAAATGCCTTCATTCGCTTCTCCTTTAGCGTCAAGAACAACATTGTCGTCAATGAAAGTGTAATCGCCAACGCTGATTTTATGGGGATGACGGAGAGTGATATTCCTGCCGAAAACTGTGCCTCTACCGACTCGCTTCAAAAGACATGGATAAAAAATCTTCCTCAAAAAAAAACCAAGCGCGCCGGGAGTCCAAGAGAAGAGGAGGTTGATTAACTCAAATTTCACGAATTCGAAGAGGTTTCTTTTTCCTAGAAAAAGGCTTGCGTATTTGGAAAAAAGGGAGCTGTGTTTGTAAATGAGTTCTTTGTGTATACTTCCTGGAAATTTTTTATCCATCTAAATTATCTATTGTTAAAACTTTTAATAATTTAACACATACTTGAGGGCAAGTCTAGCTTGAGCTGTGGCTAGAGCCAGCCGTTTTCTCTATACCAGCGAACAGCCTGAGTTATCCCTTTTTCAAAATCTGTCTGAGGAGCATAGCCCAGCTCTTTAATGGCTTTTCCAATGGCCAGAGGTTTGGA
>Ga0315314_1001011_pt1 | contig 26833 bp, 24 predicted proteins | sample TDP9_MG_FD_203631 | JGI IMG/M metagenome (GOLD analysis project Ga0315314, IMG submission 203631) | Freshwater sediment microbial communities from Lake Towuti, South Sulawesi, Indonesia - TDP9 | ecosystem: Environmental > Aquatic > Freshwater > Lake > Sediment | place: Indonesia: South Sulawesi... | reverse complement strand
GTTCCAAATCTCATAAACTGCTTTAGCACACCAACTTTAACTTCTCTAACTAAATGATATTCGCCATGTTCCTTCTTCACTAATCCTAACTCCCCCAGCTTATCTAAGTGATATGCTGCTAATGTTGGACTTGAAAATCGTAAAGCCCTCTGAACCTCTCTCACACCTACATTGCTGCCCGCTGTCTTCAAAATATAATGGTATACCTGAAGTGTCTTTCCTTTCAATTCTCTCTCAATTTTTTCTTCATCCATTTGGGAACTGCTCAAACACTATTAACTCTTATGACCACAATAAGTAACATCTCTTCCTTACATTTCAATTAATTGTGGAATTGAAACGGAAGATATAAGAAACTTGTCATATCTGCTTAGTTTCAGCTTTCTCGGTTTTTACTGGAAGCACTTGAACTAGGCCACCAGAGACGTATGTAGATGCAAAAAGCATAACTGCAGCAATCCATGTAAGAAAATAACCAAGTAACGGTCCTCGACTTGTATTCGCTTCAGAATAAAATAATAGCCCATTTGGATAATACCAGCCAAGCCAAAAATGAACATAAAAAATATTTGCCAATGCAGCAACTCCACCTAAAAGGCTTACAACTGCTATCCATTTCTTCTGACTCTTCTCAGCCAGCCTCACACTAGCAAGTGGAAACAAAATGGAAAGCAAAGCAAAAATAACCGAAAAATAGGCGGTCAACAAATCGAAAAACAAAGGATTCAATAGCAATTCACGTTCTTTAAAGCCAATCAGCGACCCGCCTAAAGCATTCATCTCATAATATTTCCCATCAGCGGTTGACTGATAGTACCAAGGCATCAAAAGCCCAATAATCAGCAGAAGCCCACCTACCAGCATTAACTTTACATGCAAAGGCTTCAAAGCAGACTTCAAACAAAAGTCTCCAACTAAACAATAATCATTAAAATCTTAAAGATTACGCTCTTTCCTTGACCAACCTGCTCATACTTGAAGCTTGATGATGGTGATGAAACAAAAAATAATTTTGACCCCCCTCTCTCAGACTATTACGCAAGCCTTTTAAAGCCACCTCAGAAATTCTACCACGAAAATTGTTTATTTGCGAGGTGAAAACATAATGGGACAAAAGACCACAATCTCAGTAATAAAATGCGATGTCGGCTCCTTAGCAGGACATCACATAGTCCCAAAACCGTTGCTGGATATAGGAGAAAAACGCCTAAAAGAAGCGCAGAAAAAAGGACTAGTCAACAGTTTTTATGTGTTTCACGCAGGAGACGATATTGAACTACTTATGGTGCACAACAAAGGAGAAGATAACTCAGACATCCACAAACTAGCCTGGGACACATTCCAAGAAGCAATCAAAAAAGCATCAGAACTTAAACTATACGGCGCTGGACAAGACATACTAAAACAAGCCTTCAGCGGAAACCTTCGTGGAATGGGACCAGGCATAGCAGAAATGGAAATCGAAGAACGCGCATCAGAACCAATCATTGTCTTAGCAGCAGACAAAATGAGCGGAGGAGGCTTCAACTATCCTCTATTCCGCATGTTCGCAGACCCATTTAACACCGCAGGACTCATAATCGACCCAAACATGAGTGGCGGCTTCAAACTCGAAGTCTTAGACTCGAAAGAAAACAAAAAAGTGATACTAAAATGCCCAGAAGAAATGTATGAACTTATAGCACTAGTTGGCACACCAAGTCGCTACATGATTTCCCATGTCTGGAGAGCCAACGACAACCTCATATGCGCGGCAACAAGCACAACAAGACTAACCCTAATCGCAGGCAAATATGTAGGCAAAGATGACCCAGTCTGTATCGTGAGAAGTCAACATGGTTTGCCTGCTGTTGGAGAAGTTTTAGCGCCATTTATGCACAGTTATTTCGTGGAAGGATGGATGAGAGGAAGCCATTGGGGCCCCATAATGCCAGTCGGATTAAAGGACAGTAAATGTACAGCCTTTGACGGCCCACCAAGAATGGTAGCGATAGGCTTCCAAGTTGCCAATGGCAAAATCGCCAGTGACGAAAAAGAAAACTTGTTAATAAGCGATTTATTCGATGACCCTGCTTTCGACCTAGCTCGCAGAGAAGCAGTTGAAAACGCTGTTACCTTGCGAAGAATGGGCGAATTCGAACCAGCCAGACTAGGCCAAGAAACTATGGAATATACTACTTTACCCAAAGTCCTGGAAAGGCTGAAAGATAGATTTACGAGGGCACAGTAGCCCTTATTCGCTAAGGGCTTCCCAAATTTTTTAGGCTTTCTCCACTTGGCCAACTATTTGCGACAACTCATCAAACCGTGACTTTACAGTCTCATACACTTTTTGCCTAAGATTTTCACCAAACAAGCCAGCTACTCGAATTGCCCCAATTTTCTTTACCAATTCGGAATCGCCAAGACTTTCAAACCATGACTCAAAATCTCTACGTGGAACATGAAACTCAATGGATTTCACGTTGACTGTTTTAATTCTATTGCAGAAATCGCCTAGACTGGTTGCATAAGTTCCTAAATATTGGCCTATTCCAGTGTGGAAATGAAATGCCTTGTCTATAGGTACTAAGCGTAAGATGTTTTCTGCTTGTTTCTTTTCAGTTTTGGGCAAACTTATGGCTGGTTTTGGTAAACTCACGGCTGGTTTGGGCAAACTTAATGCCTGTTTGCCAAGGGACGTAATCGAATACAAGTTTCTTTCAGGCATTGAAACGTATCCCATTTTTCTAAGCCAAAGTAAATGCATCATCGAAGATTTGACATTCAGTCCTGCTTTCTCGGCTATATCTTGAAGTTTCATTGGTTTTTCAGCTTTTGATAGCACTTCGAGGACTTTTCTTTTGACATCGCTTATACTCATTTCACGTTCGCCTCCGGATTCTAATATATTAGTGCTTAAACCTTTTTGAGGCTTTCGCACCGCTCAAATAAACTTCTTGGTAGAAGATAGCTCCATATTGCTTATACGTTTATTTACTAGATAGGAAAAGAAATGCTATGCCCTTTCGGAGCGACAGAAGATGAAAATTGCAGTGTTGGTTTACGAGTATCCTCCCAAGATAGTTGGAGGTCTAGGAACATACGCCGCTGAAATCACAAGAAAATTCGTTTTGTTAGACCATGATGTAACCGTCTTCACAATGAATGATGACGAAGGAAGCTTGCCAACAAGAGAACTTTGGAGAGGAATCGAAATCCACAGACCTTTGCACATAGACGTGTCTGACTCATTACCAGACGTAATTGCAGAAGACGTTAGAAAATGGGGCAGAGGCATCCAATTCTTCTCCAAAGTTCTTGTTTATAACTATCTAAGCGCCTCCAAGCTAACAAATGAGCTTGTTAAGAGAGAAGAGTTCAAATTCAACGTTGTGGTTGCGCACGACTGGCTTTCAGTAATCGCTGGTATTGCAATCAAAAAGGAATTAGGCTTACCACTCATTTTTCATATGCATTCTACAGAGAAGGGACGAACATTAGGCAATGGTTCAGAAGTGGTAAGCAACATTGAATATCGCGGCGGACAAATGGCTGACCTAGTAATAACAGTCTCCTATGCAATGAAAGACGAACTAGTATCACTGGGTTTTCCTGAAGAAAAGATTAAAGTATGCCATAATGGCGCCGACCCGGAAAAATACAGCTTAAATCAAATCAATGGAGATAAAGTAAATAAGTTGAAAAGGCAGTATGGAATTGGAAATAATGATTTGATGGCGCTTTTTGTCGGAAGGCTCGTATGGATTAAGGGAGTAGACAAATTAATCATGGCAATGCCCAAGGTCTTGGAAAAAATCCCTAACCTAAAGCTTGTAATAGTAGGCTTGGGCGACATGCAAGACTATTTGCAGACATTGGTTCAAAAACTAAAACTTCAAGACTCTGTAAAGTTCCGTTTTGAATTTGTGCCAGAGGAAGAACGAATCATCCATTATGCAGCCTGTGATGTCGCTGTTTTCCCAAGCTTATACGAACCTTTCGGCATAGTAGCCTTAGAAGCAATGAGTATGGAGAAACCAGTTGTTGTCGGAGCCACTGGGATAAGTGGAATGAGAGAGGTGGTTACTCAAAGCGGTCCAAATCAAAGTGGCTTTCATGTTAATCCAAGTGACCCCGCAGATATTGCTTGGGGAATAATAAGTGCTGTAGAAGATTCTCAGCGAAAGATGCAACTTGGTCAGAATGGAAGAAAAAGGGTGCTGCAAGAGTTCACTTGGGACTCTGTGGCTAAACGAACAATTCAACTTTATTCTGACCTTATTGCATCTAAGAAAACCTAAAACTCTTTGTATCACAAATTGGCGTGTTCTAAAGTAGGGATTAAATGTCAATCAACGAGATGCGAAAAGATTACTTACTTGACAGATGGGTTGTAATATCTACCGCCAGAAAGAAGCGCCCCACAGATTTTGTAAAACAAACAGAAGAAAGGAAGGCAGAAACATGCGCACTCTGCCCAGAAAATGAGCACATGACTCCACCAGCCACCTTGGTCTACATCCCATCAAACGGTAAAATTAGAAAAGAAAAAGACGAGAACGGTTTTCGACACAAAAACTGGTTAATAAGATGCGTTCCAAATTTGTATCCTGCTTTTACCCCACCAAATAATGAAGAAAAAAGCGAAGTGAAAAAAGATTTCACATTTGCTAAAGCAATTGGACATCATGAAGTTATAATCGAATCACCCCGTCATGATGAGCATCCAGGAGTAGCGAAAACTTCACAACTGGTTCACGTTATCAACGCCTATCTTGATCGCCTGCACGAATTTTCTGCAGAAAATTATGTGAAATATGTTTCCATTTTTAGAAATCATGGGCTAGAGGCGGGTGCTTCGCTGTCACACGCTCACACCCAAATAATCACTACACCCATCATTCCAAAAATAGTCAGAAATGAATTGAAGACTAGTGAAAAGTTTTGGGTGAAGAAGAAGAACTGCATTTTTTGTGATATTTTACAGAAAGAGAGAGCAAGTGCTCGATTGATCTGGAAAGATGATGGTTTCGTCGTTTTTGCTCCTTGGGCAAGCGTTCATCCCTTTGAATTTTGGATTTTTCCTGAAAATCACCAGTCAACCCTTTTAACTATGTCACAGAGAAATGTTGCATCTCTAGCAAAAACGCTTAGAATATGTCTCGGCGGATTAAGGACACTTCTCAATGACCCTCCATACAACTTTGGCTTTCACATTGCACCAAACAGCAAAGCTGACAACTATTATCATTGGCACTTGGAAATCTATCCCAGGTTGGCAATATGGGCTGGATTCGAAAAAAGCAATTGGATGTTCATAAATACTGTTCCGCCTGAGGATGCGGCAGTCAGTTTGAGAGAAGCCTTTTTGACAGAAAAGAAAAAGATACAATAGTATATCAGCAATTAATTAAATAACAGGTTCAAAACATTCAATACTTCAGCAAATCTCGTTTGAGGAAGACAAACGAAAAAGCTATTTTCAACGGCAATTCTAGTTATTGTCATTTCGATGACTATTCTTGAAGTTTCAAGCTCTTTAAGTAATACTCAAATGCGACTATCTTCCTTAGCATTTTCTCCGACAACAAGTGGTCAAGTCTGGAACATTTCTGACATCATAAACCCCACATTAGACAATGTTGAATGGATTGAAGAAGGAAATTACAGTAAGCCATCTTCATGGATATCTGACGGCAGATGGTACGAAGCTCATAGCCGCCAAACTCTTGTAAAGTCTAATGATGTATTTGTTTCCCTCAGCGAAAGCTTCAACTGGACAGCCGTAAAGGAGGGGCTTTCTCAGGAATATTCTTCTTTTGACGAATTCAAAAATGAAATTTCTAGTAACGCCACTTGGTGGCTGAAATACTCTTGGGGCATAGACGTAAATTGGCACGGTGTTCCATTGGATAGAATAAAAGTGAGAACCGAGTTCAACGCTACCACTTTCAGAGCGGAATTATACATGTGGTTGCATATTACTAATATACCAGAATATATTTTGGGAGAAAAACGGCTGGAAACTTGGCTTACAGGCTTTGATTTAACAGCGATTTCTGTTGGCAAATTGGAATCTTTGCAATGGTACGAAGACGATACGGCAAGCGGAAGATACTATTACATCTATTTCAAGGCTCCATCTAATCTTCTGTCTCAACATAAAGACACATATTCGCTTATACTTGATGTTTCTCCTCAATATCAAGGTAAAACCTACGATGTAGACCAAAAAATCCAAATTTCCATGCCATCTAACACTGAAGTGAGGAGTGCTTCACCTTCAAGTATGTCTACTTGGAGTGGAAACACTGTCACGTTTACCATTCATGCCGGTAATAGATACCCGATGGAGTTCTCAGTGACAAGTGGTCCAGCAATAAAAGATGTAACACAAAGTTTTCTCGAAAGCGCTGGACGTTGGCTGATTGAGCCTTCGACATGGGTTGCCTTCGCAACATTAGCGGTACTCCTTTACACTTCTTTTCGTGGCAAACGAATATGGAGCAGACGAAAAACATATTATCGCTTGTATAGGAGCATGGTAAACATATATGACCATTATTCCCTTAATTTCGCACAGTTTTATCAGGAGATAGAGAACTTGTCAAGGTCAATCACCAAATATTTCATTGAAGACAAAATTACTGACGACCAATTTGATAAATTACTGACAAGACGCGATGACCTTATAGAAAGAGCAAAGAAATTGCAGCTGCCTGCGCCTCCAAAGTCTTAAATCTTTTTTTAGCAAGGTTATGCACTAGTAATCTTCGAGGAGAGGCTGAACACTTAAATGATAGGAGACTTCTTCGCCTCATTTATGCTATTCGAAATCTTATTTGTAATTGTCTTCATACTAGCTGTTTTCACCATAATCTATCGAATTGCAAAAGGCAGGAACCCTCAACAACAGGAAAGAATGCCAACTGTGATTAGAGAAAGAGAGATAATAAAGGAAATTGTAAAAATTCGTTGCCCATACTGCAACAATCTTTACGATGAGATAGAAGACAGGTGCCCAAACTGTGGAGGAAGAAAGCCATAGTCTTACCAAAATCTTCTCTTCAACGCGTTTCTTTCAGCCTCTATCACTAGTTCAAAAAATTTGTCTGAAAGTATCTTTTCTTCTGAGAGGACTTTTTCCACGTCAGATGTTTTGAGTCTTCTTCCCGCAAGTGCTACTGCTGCTAATTTGCCATATTTGGACATTAGTTTTGCTGTTTCTACAGCTTGCTCCTTCGTCTTCTCTTCACTTTTGGTCAGTTTTTCACCTTTTTTGTCAACAAGCGAATGTACTTCTTCCTCTTCTTTTCTAAGCACTCCGAGGATCTTTGACCCACATTGCGGACATTTTGGTTCGTCTGGCAAATCTTTCACACGAACTATTTCCACATAGTCCCAGCAGTTAGTGCAGATGAAAGTGCGTGCTTCGTCGAATAAACGTGCCTTAGCAGATTCTACAAGTATAAGTTTCATTCGTTCAGGTGGAATCAAATCTGTCTTCATACTAACTCTTTCTATGCCAATTCGCGCAACAGGGGAGGCTACGCCGTCGGTTTCCAACTTCCTAATCTCAATTTCGCCTTTTCGAACTTCGTTTAAAACTCGAACTGTATGCTCCAAATCGAGGTCTTTTGTGAGCGTCTCCTTCAATGCTTCATCATAAATTGCAGTTCCCTCAAAACTCTTCATTAATTTCCGAAGACCTAAGCTGCCAAATTCAGCCCACTTCTTAAGAGCCCCAAATCTTTGAGCAACATGAACCAATCGCCTTTTAAACAAGCCAGTCTTCACGGTTGCTGCCGTCAGCAATTCCTGCAGAGTTTCCTCAGGCATTTGTTTCATTTCGTTCAACAATGCAATGACGCTGTCTGCGTTTGCTGTGCCTGTTGTCTGAATAAAAAAGCGGTATGGGTCATGTTGAACCGCTATTGTGGTTCCAATTTGCTCAGACAATATGTGTCCAATCAACTGAGCTAAAGCACGATTTGTAAGTGAACCGAAATTGGCATGAAGAATCACAAAGTCTTCCCAATTTTCAAGGAGAATTCGCTTGTTAGAAGGTGCCACGTACCCTTTTTTTACATGCTCTACTGTTTCAAAAATCGCCCTCGAGACTGTGTCTTTGTCTGCTGGATATTTTTCGCTTAGTTCAATGGAGATTTCCTCTGGCTTCATTCCCTTCTCAATTTGTTCTTCAACAAAATGTCGAATCCAACCAACTTCCTGCGCCACATCAAATGGCACAGGAATTTCCTCTCCAATCCAGCTTGGTATAGCCCCTGTTGGGTCGTCAATGGACTTTACATAAATTTTGTCGCCATAAACATTCAGAATTTTCCATGGACTTCCGCGAATAATGAATTTGACTCCAGGCTTTCCATATTCTGCCATAAAAGCTTCATCAAGAACCCCTATTGCTGTGTCAGATGCTTCATCTACAACAAGATACTGTTTCTCATCCGGGATCATAGAGAGATTTTCAAAATAATACTCATACATTGACTTGGTTCGACGCGGCTTCAAAGCAAGCTGGTCCTCAAACGAGACCCAGGCAAACCTTGGAAACCGAGAATGCATGTATGTAAGAACCTTTTCCACATCTTTCAAACTGAGGTTTGCATAAGGATACGCCTTATTGAATAGGTCGCAAACTTCTTGAAAGTAAAGGCGTTTTCTTCCCATCAAAAGTCCAACAATCTGATGTGCCAAAGCATCGTAGGGCTTTTGTGGTATTTCCACAGGCTCCAATTCTTCTTCTCCAGCCATGCGGGCAATAACCATGGCTTCTAGCGTATCATCTGAATCCATCGTGATTATGAGTCCCTTGGCAATGCGTCCAATTCTATGTCCGCTTCTGCCAACTCGCTGAATAAGACGTGTAACTTGCCTTGGACTCATATACTGTATCACTAAATCTATTCTGCCCACATCTATACCCAACTCCAATGAAGAAGTAGCAACTAATCCTTTCAAATCACCGTTCTTCAACCCGCGCTCAGCGGCTATTCTCGAAGGCTTAGCTAATGAGCCATGATGAATGGAAACTGGAAAGTTTATATCCCAAATTTTAAAGCGGCTAGCCAAAACCTCTGAAATAGCCCGAGTATTAGTGAAAAGAAGAACAGACTTGTGTTTTTCAATGAAATCACGAATGATGCGAAGCCTAGCTGCAACTTCTGGATGCGTGTAAAGAGTAGTAGCCAGCTCACTATCTTCTGAAGTAGGCTGTGGAAAAATAATCTGTAATCGCATAAGCCTTGCAACAGGCACTTTGACAATATCAACATCACGTCCATTACCTACCAAAAATTGAGCAACCTTCTCTGGGCTTCCAATAGTTGCAGACAAGCCAATTAACTGAAATTCCCTGTTAGTTACCAATCTGAGTCTCTCAAGAGCCAAAGCCATCTGACTGCCACGCTTGCTGTCTGCTATCTCATGAACTTCATCTACAATGACCCATCTAATTTGTTGAAGATGTTGGCGCATCATGCGACCTGGTAAAATAGCCTGCAGAGTTTCTGGAGTAGTAATCAAAATGTCAGGTGGACTCCGAGATTGTCTGGCACGCTCCTTCACATCGGTGTCGCCATGCCTAACCGCAAGCTTGACATCTAGACTATTGCACCACCATTCAAGGCGTTCGAGCAAATCTCGATTCAAGGCTCTAAGAGGCGTAATATAAAGAACCTTTATACCCGGCGGTCTTTCAGGCATCTGAATAAGCATGTTAAGAACAGGAAGAACTGCAGCTTCAGTTTTTCCAGTGGCAGTAGGCGAGATAAGAAGAACATTCTTTCCCTCAAGAATCTTGGGAATCATCTTATCTTGAGGCTCAGTCGGCTTCTCAAATCCCCTCTGCTCAATCAACCTACGAATGGGTTTGACTAGAAAACCAAAAGTGGTTACTGGCTGCGAAGTTGTCAAATCATTTGCCTCTAACGCAAAGAAGGATACAAAGCAAAAAGAAATGTAAAAGGATTTTGGAAAACGAAACCAAAAAAGGTTAAAAAACGCTTAATTTCTGCCACTTTCAGACGCCACAATGGAAAGTCTTTTATTCATTAACATTCAAACCATGATGACCGTATATTAATGGAGGAAAAAACATGGCTAAATGTCCGAAGTGTGGAAAAGAAGTGGCAAGCTACAGCAAGAAATGGGATATGGCAGGTCGCCCTGACAAATCAGGCAAAAAGACTTGGCTGACGATAGGCCTCTTTAGATGCCCTGCATGCGGTCCCTTCAGAGTCGTCTTAAAAAAGGAAAAAAGATAGAACCCAATGAGAGTCTATGACGTTCCTCTCTTTCTCCCTTTTTATATGAATAGAACGCTAAGTTTTTAATATCCAATGCAAACAAGCTCTTTAAGAAGTCGCATACAGGATGAAGTACAAGTGGCTACAATCCCGATGAAACAATCAAAACTAAGAAAGGCACTAAAGAACAACTACGTAAAGACCGCTATTCTGATTATAATCGCTATAGGTAGCGTGCCTTCCTTTTTTTTGGGGATAAGAGCAGTTTTAAGAACTGAATACCCGTTCATGGCAGTTGCTACGGGCAGCATGGTGCCAACCCTAAAGGTTGGTGACTTCATTGTTGTTCAGGGATATGTAGATCCTTCTACAGTTTATGCGGCGCCATATCCCAATGGGGACATAGTGGTCTTTTGGCACTGGGATCCACACCTAGGGCTTGCACACTTGGTGCATAGAGCTGTAGGGGAAAGGATTGAGAGTGATGGCAAACGTTATCTTATAACTCTGGGAGATGCGAATCGGGGCGCTGTCGACACTCATTATAACATAACCACGCATGCTGTTCTTCCAGGTCTTCCCAAGGAGTACGTTGTTGGCAAGGTTGTAGCTAATGTGCCATTTATTGGTCAAGTTTCTCTCTTTCTGCAGACTCCAAGCGGTAGAATAATTATTATTGTGCTAGTTATTGCTCTGTTAATCGTAGAGTTTGTTCCATTTTCCAGAAAGAAAGATAAAGAGCAAGTGTCAGAGCAGGAGCAAGTTAAAGCTTAAAAACTAAGTATTTATAAGCATTTGCAACGAAGAAGTGAAAGGGATTAATATGCCAAAGGTTAAGGCTTCTGTGAATATTGAAAATGTTGTTGCATCCGCAACTTTGAAACAGAGAGTTGATTTGAATGCTGTGGTTAAAGGTTATCCAGGCGTTGAGTATCGTCCTGAACAGTTTCCAGGCCTAGTTTTTAGGCTAAAGCGACCAAAGACTGCTACGCTTATTTTTAATTCTGGAAAGATGGTTTGCACTGGCGCCAAATCTGAGAAAGAGGCTAGAAGAGCGGTTATGAAGGTTATTAAGGAATTGAAGAAGAGTGGCATAATTATCATCAGTAAGCCTGAGCTGAAGATTCAGAATATTGTCGCCTCTGCTGGTTTGGGTGGAACAATTGACTTGGAGAAGTCAGCTTATGATTTGGGAAGAACTATGTATGAGCCTGAGCAGTTTCCGGGACTTATTTACAGAATGGATGATCCGAAAGTGGTTATACTATTGTTTGCTAGTGGAAAACTTGTTTGTACAGGTGCCAAGCGTGAGGAAGACGTTTACTTAGCTGTAAATAAGCTTCATCAAAGACTAGAAGACAAGCAACTAATATTTTACTCATAGTTTTTCTTTGTTTGTTGTCGTTTTAGAAAAGAGATATAAAAGGTGCGCTTAGCATTTACTAGTGAATCATAGAGGATTGTAAGGGTTGACTTCGGTTCTTGAAAGGAACATTCAAATTGAGCTTTATCGGATACTGCAGAATCTTATTGAAAAGAAGTTTAGTTTTAATGACATTGAGTTTGTTGGTGTAAAATATGAGCCGACTATAAATGGTAGACCCGATTTGGTTATCGAAGCTGTTGATAAAGGAAAGAAGATACCGATTTTGGTGATAGAGACAAAGCGCAAGGTTCCTTTTGTTGACCGTAAGTTTGACCCTTATAGTAAGGATGTGATTAGGCAGGCGTCGGGGTATGCTGTGGAGCTTGGAGCTCCATATTTTGCTACATGTAATGGAGAGGTTTTTGTTGTATTTGATACTTTTACTGCTGGAGTTCCTTTACCGCAAAGGCGACTGAAACATTATAAGGTTTATTTTGAGGAGGCTTTTGCCAAAGCAATTCTGGAAGAGGTTTGTAGGTTTAGGATTGGTGTTGGGAAGTGGCTTGAGTTAGATGATGTCTTTTTGCAGAGACTAAGGACATTTCACACTTTCATAACGCCGTTTATTCTTCAGTCTCTTAATCAAAGATTGAAGGAAGATATTAAGTTCAGAGAGGAATATGTTCGATGGCTTAAATCTCAGCTCTTTGAGTATTCTCCAGAGATGAATGAGAGAATTGCTGAACAGCTTTCTTACATGCTCATGAATAGACTAACCTTCTACAAGACTCTAGAAACACAGATTCCATCATTGTATAAGCTAACAAAGATTGAGACTGACGACCCGAAAGTGTTCTCAGAGAAGCTTAGAGAAGTTTTTGGTAAGGTTTGTAAGGATGTGGATTATGAGGCGATTTTTGAACCGCATACTATTCTTGACCAGATTCTGTTGCCTAAGAAGCTGATTTTCACTTTAAATGACTTCATAGAAGAGCTTGGAACTTATGACCTTTCAAAGATACGAAGTGATGTCATCGGTAGAGTATATGAAGAGTTGATTCCAGATGTGGAGAGGCATAGGTTAGGTCAATATTATACTCCGCCACCTATTGTTGAGCTAATAACTGAAATGTGCATCAAATCGCCAAACGACAAAGTTCTTGACCCAGCTTGCGGAAGTGGTAGCTTTCTAGTTAAGGCGTATCATAAGCTGAAAGACCTAAAGAAAAAAGAGAATCCTTTTGCAGAAGACTCGAAGCTGCATGAGGAGATTTTGAATCAGCTATATGGTATAGATATAAATCAGTTTCCTGCTCAACTTTCTTCTATTAACTTGGCTGTTAGAAATCTTAAGGTTACAAGTAGAAACATAAACCTAATTGTCAGCGATTTCTTCAAAGTTAAGCCTTCAATGAGAATAATTCCCAAAGAACTTGACGTGGTGGTAACCAATCCACCTTACACAAGACAAGAGGAAATGGAATACAAAGACCAAATCAGAGAAGAAGCACTAACATACTCAGATAACACAAAAATAGACATAGGGGCTCAAGCTGGAATTTACGCTTATTTTTTCACACATTCTGCTAAGTTTCTGAAAAACACTGGCAGAATGGGATATATTACATCAAATACATGGTTAGACGTTAGCTTTGGAGAAGGATTAAAGCAGTTCTTCTTAGACCATTTCAAGATATTAACTGTAGTAGAGCATGATGCTGGAGTTTTTGAGAAGGCTAATGTGGATACTTGCATAGTTATTCTCGAAAAAACAGAAGGAAAAGATTTTCAAAAAGACAGAGATTCAAACTTTGTTAAATTTGCCAGAATGAAGAAAACTATAGAAATAGGAAAACTAGCGACTTTTGTAAAGTCAATGAATGCTGATTATGAAGATGAAACAATAAGAATTCATGTAAAAAAGCAAGGAGAACTAAGATCAGGAGAAAAATGGGGAAAATACCTCAGAGCACCAACGGTCTTCTACAAAATAATAACACACCCAAAAATGACAAAGTTGAAGGATTTAGCCAAAATCAAGAGAGGGTTCACAACTGGAGCTAATGAGTTTTTCTATTTAGACAAAGACAAAACAAGACAATGGGGAGTCGAAAAACGTTATATTCATCCAATAATAACCTCGCCGAGACATGTAGAAGCATGCGTATTAGAAGGTAAAAATGTTGATGAATATGTACTTCTTGTGCACGAACCAAAAGAAGCTCTAAGAGATACCAATGTCTTGAAATACATCGAACACGGCGAAAACGTGAGTTTTGAAATAGGACGGGGAAAATATAAGGGGCAAAGGGTTTATGGTTATCACAATGTTCCGATGATAAGAAGTAGAAAATTGTGGTATGATTTAGGCGTGAGAGATATCGCTCCGCTTTTGTTTCCTTGCAAAATTAGAAAACGATGTTTCTTTGTTTGGAACAAAGCTGACGCATATGTCGACAAATCGTTTTACGAGATTTATCCTAAAAAAGGAGAAGCAGGTCTTGTTCTAGCTGGATTGTTAAATTCGACTTTAGCAATGCTTCTGATAGAGCTACATGGAAGGTTATATGGTAGAGGATTACTAGAATTAGAAGTCTATGAACTCGAGAATCTACCAATTATTGACTGGCAAAAGCTCAAAGATAATGAAAGAAAGAAAATCCAAAGTTCATTTTTGAAAATTTGCAAGGCTCAATCAGACAAGAATGTTGATTTAGAGCAAAAGGCAAGAAAAGAGCTTGATAGTGCTGTTTTTGATGTTCTTAAACTGACAGAAAATGAGCGTAGACAAGTGTATGAAGGCTTAGAATCACTCAGAAGAATGAGACTACAAAGAAAAGAAGTTGACGTCCTTGTCGAAACCGCAGAGAAATGGAAGCCTTCTAAGAAGCCTAAGAAAGAACGAATAAAACCAATTGAACCCTCCAAACGACTTGACACATGGATAAAAACCCATTAAGCGACCAATAAATCACCAAATAAACACATTATAACACACCTATAAACATGTTGAAAACCACCAACAAATCAGATAAAACAAAGCTCAAAACAACAACAGAAACAAAAACACAACCCAAACCACAAACAGAAAAAAACCCCCACACACAAGAAAAAAAATAGAATACGCAACTAATATTTGAAATTCTCAAACTATATAACATAAGACAACAAGAAATGCCACACTAACAAACGCCTCTCATGGAGAATACACCCTTTGGAATTGAGCCGCCAAAAATTACGAGAACAAGCACTACATCATTTCAAATACATCAAAACATGTGTGTTAGCCAGAGAACTCTGTCTACTAGTCCGCACAAACAGAGTAGCATTCAACATAAAAGATGCACAAGCATGCTGCTCCTTCATCTCATCCCTCTGCAAGGAAGCAGGATGCACAGAACAAAGCGACCTATGTAGTAAGGCTTCAGAAGCAGTGACGTCTAGTGAAGAAAAATACCTTGAACTCTGCTTGGTGAGCTGTAGAAAATGTGGAGAACAGAAACAACCAATACCCAAAAAGTCTGCATATGTGGCCTAATCAAGACAGAATCGCTCGGAAAACATAAATAATAAACAACATTTAGTTATGACCAAAATTCAAGAGAGGAACCCAGTTGTTTGTAGCACCTTATGTCTCTTCACCTTTGCCAGTAGTTCGCCAAATGCTTGTTCTAGCCGAATTAAGGAAAGGTGAAACATTTTTCGATTTAGGCGCAGGCGACGGACGCTCTGTCATTATGGCGGCTCAGGAATTCGGGGCAAAAGCCGTAGGCATAGAATTAAGAGAAGACCTTGTTAAACGTGCTTTAAGCACAATTACTGAACTTGGCATTGAAGACAAAGTTCAGATTCTGCAAGCAGATTTCTTCAATATAGATTTGCGTACAGCCGATGTTGTCTTTCTCTACCTTACAACAAGCGCAAACGAAAAAATCAAACCAAAATTGGAATCAGAACTTAGGGCTGGAGCAAGAGTTGTTTCCCACGACTATGAAATCATGGGATGGAAACCTATCAAAATCGACAATTTCTGCGAAAACCCAAGATTAGGATACCCATCTCACACAATCTACGTTTACAAAAAATAAAATGTTAGATGCAAAGGCTATTCTGAGAGACTTCTGATTACGATGAAAGACTTATCTGATCATAGAAGAAATATTGGCTAAGACGTAGGCAGTAGAGTGATTCATGATGGCAAAATGTCCAAATTGTGGATTTTCTATCTCTGAAAAAGATGAACGTTGCCCAAGATGCGGTATTGTCTTGAAAACGCCTTTACCTCCGCCTCCACCGCCATCTACTTTGCAGCAACAAGTTTCTTCTTCTCTGCCAATTCCGCCTAAACCTAATTTGATCAAGTCATTGACCGAAGCCTTTCTTAGCTTATTCAAAAAGAACTCTCCAGTGAATTATCCATCTGGTGTTGTCTATTAGAAACTGGAAATGCCGCACTTGTCAATTAACAGGTATTTTAATAGTCGGAACAGTTCTGGCGTTTGTAGGATTTGTGGTAGTTTGGGCACTTAGCTCTGGCCCTATTTTGCAGGAGTCTGGAATCTTGGGGATATTTGGCGTAACTTTGGCAGGCTCTATTGCCCCTTCAGTTTTTGTTTTCTGGATGTATGCTAACGATAGATTTGAACGTGAGCCAATTGCATTGATTGCCTCTACTTTTGGTTGGGGAGCCTTCAGCACATTGATTGCAATACTTTTTAACACAATTCTGATGCAAGCGGTCCCCCTTAGTTTCGTTATTGCTCCATTGGTGGAAAAGCCGCTGAAGATCATTGGAGTATACTGGTTAGTTGCAAAGTCTCATCTTAGAAAGGAAGTCAATAGCCATCTCGATGGCTTAGTATACGGTGCAGCAGCGGGGTCTGGATTTGCAGCTGTGGAGAATTTTTTATACATCGCTAGATTTTCGTCGCTTGTTGGTTTTCTCACAATGTTTCTTGTTCGATCTATGACTCCAATAATGCATGCACTGTCAACGGCGTTTGTAGGAAGATGGTTTGGACTTTCAAAAGTTAGACAAGGGCGAATAATATGGCTTGACTTGGTTCCTGGATTAGTTGTGGCAATGCTACTTCATGGTCTATGGAATCTTCTCGGGGAGACCATAGGATTGATAGGTCTTCTCTTAGTTATCCCCTACGCGTATTTGCTTTACAAATTTGCTAAAGAAGCTAGTCGAGACGAGGCATCGTGGGGCTATGCTACAGGACTCGCCCCAAAAGAGTAGAAAAATGGTTTATCAAGATGTTCTAGTGGAAATCTGTTGCAGTTGGCGTGTGTCAACGAATATATGCGGATGCAGTAGTTCTCCGCAGAATGGACATAGTTTGAAGTCTGGTGATATATCTTTTCCACACGAAGGACATTTCATCAATTTTGTCAAGTCCTTTTCCAGTCTGTCTAATCTTGTCTTCAAATTGGACATGTCATATCTAACAGCGTTTACATCGTCTTTAACCGATTGAAGGACTACACTGTTGGAAGTTAATGTATCACTAATCATTTCTAAGACACTTGCTTTCGACTCAAGAGCGTGGTCGCTCGGATTCTCTTCCAATTCAACTTCAGCAAGTGTTTTGTTAATCAATGCTTCTATGGGATTATGAAATGCGACTGCACAGGTGATGCCGGATAAGATGAAAGTAAAGACCAAGGATGCCAAAAAATATGTTGCAAAGTCTATGTCGCCGAAAAGATTTCTGAAAGGATAAAGTTTTTGAAGCAAGTCTGTGTTTCCCAAAATTAAGCCAAGGGCAGCGAAAGAAGTGTGCAAAACTGCCAGAAATGTCAGAAAACCGAATATCCAGACAATTATTGCCTTTCGGATAATGATGCCTCCGAAAGGTTATGGAGGAATCTTCTATAAGAACCGATACTTCACTTCTTTAAATATTACGAAAATTGAAATATGCTTCTTTGCGTACATATCATTCTAAACCAGTAATTGAAAAGATGCTGGATAACGGTTTATAAGAAACATCTTTTTTGGAATTATTTTTGGTAGGCTACTACATGGAACCTGTTCCTTGGCGACATGTGAAATCTTGGAGCTGCATTACTTGTGGCGTTTGCTGCAAAGAATTCGACGTAGTTTTAGGCTATAGGGAATGGACAACTATCATAAGAAATTTTGGAGTAGGTGCCGTCAAGCCAAGTGTAACTAGGTTATGTTTAGGGAAGAAAAGCGATGGTACATGCGTTTTCTTGTATAATTCTTCTGGCTCATGGCTGTGTGGATTGCAGCAGAGTAAGCCTAGAGCCTGCAAACTTTGGCCTTTTAAGATTTTTGAACAACCTAGATATGGCAGAAACAACAAAGCCATATATCGGTATGGAGATAGAGACTTCTTCGTTTATGCTGACCCGTCTTGTCTAGGGTTAGTATGGGGAATTCCTACAAGAAGATTCATGTATGAAATCTTGCCAGAATTTATCGAAATTGCTTTGGGATTGCGTGAAAAACAGTTTTACTCCACTTGTAGATTTGGGAACTATTAGCGCCAATTTAGCTTATATGGTATCTGAAGAGCAGAACGGGTGCATTTTCAGTGATGAATATGATGAAGAACCAAGATTATTTTTTATCCCTGACACAGACTACAGCTTTACCACGATGATCTTAAATCGCAATTGAACAACTCATTTTAAACGCCTCAACATCAGTATTAAACAAAGGAGGTGAGTCAGGTGATCGAGAAAATAGAGAATCTGACAATTCCTGTGTCAAATCTCAAGAAATCCATAGCCTTTTATCAAGGCATCCTTGGTCTCAAGAAGAAAGACGAATGGTCCAACTACGCAACCTTTAACATAGGTGAAATGATGCTTGGGCTCGACCCAGACCCGAAGGCAGAACTTCAAATCTACATGACGGTAGCTAACGTTGACGAAGAATATAAAGCTCTGAAAGAGAAGAGAGTGCAATTTGTTACAGAGCCAAAGGACCAATACTGGGGTGGGCGCACAGTCATGTTCAAAGACCCTGACGGAAACAAGTTCATTCTCGTTTCGTTCAAAAAATGATTTTCACAAAATGATGTGCACAGAAGGCCAACCGCATTAGACTGTTTGTTGCACATACCTTTCATATTGCATCTTATATAATTTTCGTACTTTTTCTATGTCATCAATTTCTTCCACTTTCTTATCATGCCGGAATCTGACAATTTTTGGAACTCTCAAAGCATAACCACTTGTATATTCATCAGTTTCCTGTACTTCTTGGTATGTTGCTTCAATCACGATTGACGGCTTTATGAAGACCCCTTCTTCATCCTCGCCAAGTCTACTTTGTTCTACAATGTCTCCTATCCTCATCATAACCTCTTCTGACAAGTTTGAGACTTTTCCGATAGTGTATAATTGCCTCTTCTCTGGATCTCGAACAGCCATTAGAAAGGATGAATAGAATCCAGTTCTCTTACCCTTACCATATAACGCTTTCACGATTGTGCAGTCAATGGTGTCTCTTTCAGGCTTCAATTTCAGCCAAGTATATGTTCTTTCTCCGGCTTCATACTTTGAATTAAGATTTTTGACAACAACACCTTCCAAACCATGATGCAACGCTTCTTCATAGAATTTCATTAGTTCAATTTCATTGTTGCAGTCTTTTCCCTCTGCCAAATACTCGGCTGGAACAACTTCGAGCAAATATTTACTACGCTCAGAAAGAGGCAAATCCATCATTTCTCTGCCATTTAGGAATAGAATGTCAAAAACTTTAATGGTAATCTTGACTTTTTCCTTCCTCTCCTTTAACTCTTCTTCGGTCAATTCTTTTGGAACCGTTCTTTCTAAAAGAGATTGAAATGGAAGAAAATCACCTTTTTCATCAATCGCGATGACTTCGCTGTCTACTATGCAGCTTTGGGCTTTGAATTTTTCAGTTATCTCAACAACTTCAGGTAAAGTCTGCGACTTTTCTATCCCTCTTCTGGAATAAAGCCAAACTTGAGTGCCCCACTTATGAATTTGCAACCTGCTTCCATCAAACTTAAATTCAGCACGGGCAGGATACTGTACCTTGTCTGGCTCGTACAAGTGAGCCAGTTGAGGCTTCAGAAACTGTCCCGGACGCAGTTTCAATGAGGAAAGAGCCAGTTCACCTGTATGGGCTAGCATTATGCTTTCTGTTATTCCTATTATTGCTGAAGCACTTGCAATGAGTTCAACTGGAACACCATATGCTTTTGCTGCAGCTTCAACTACTGTTCGTTGATAGTAGCCAAGTTCCAAGTCGCCTAAAAGAAGTCTAACAATGTATTTTGCCTCTTCCGGCGTGCTAACTTTGAGAAGACTCGCAATGTGAAGATTTCGCTCCATAATTTTCGCCATTTTAGGTAAAAGTTTAATTGCCTCATAAACTTCTTCCACAGTCAATTTTGCTTCTTTTGGCTCGGTTAAGAGAAAGGCTACTTCGCCATGCTCTCCATAATCTACAAGTAGTTGTCTCACTCTGCGACTAGGTTCGCTAGTGGTAAGACTAATCGCCGTCTCAACAGTGCCTGGACCAACTTTTAGATTTTCGTCTGTCATAATGCCGAGAGCGAAACGGGTTTTCATTTCTAGGCTCAAATCATTTCGTTGAAAGAAATTGACGAGTTCGGTTTCTTTTCCTTTTTTGCTTCGTAAAATGGCTATTCGTTCATAAGTCTTGACTATGATTGAAAAAAGCGTTGTATCTGTTAGTTGCTTTCCTTCCATGTATAGTCTGACTAAGTAATATGGAATGCCAATTTTCCATTCGATTTCTTCAGGCGTAAACCCGGATTCTATGAGATGTTGTATTGCAGCTTTTGGACTGCCATAGGTTTGTATGAGTTCCTCTAAGGATGGAGGTCTCACTAGAGTCATAAGTTTTCACTAAGTAGTTATTTTTCGGGCTTTGGAATGGGTTCAATCGGTCGTATGAAGCCTTCTGGTGTTATGTCAATTCTGAGTCTTCTACGTTCAAAGTTGCACATTCTGCAGTCTAAAACTCGAGCTATTCTTACGAATTCTCCTCTGTTAGCTTCCAAATCCAGCTGCTGGTCCTGCCAGTATACGCGTCCATAGTCGACTATTATTGTGCCGTCAAGATTGTGTGCTAGTCCGATTCCTCCTGCCATGTCATAGGTGTCCCATGTTTCTGCGCTTCTTTGGTTTACATAAAGTCCTGTTACCCCTTTCAATTGATTATATCGCGCTAACTCCATAACGCGATACTTTAACGCACCCCTGTATGCTTCCAACACTGTCACAGAGTCAATGATCGCTAACTCTATCTTTTCTTTCTCTACAACATAACGGTAAGTTTCGGCGAAAGTAGTCCAGTCTCGTAGTTCCGGGTACATAACTGTGTCGAGAACGAAAAGATTTTCCATGATTTTGCTCCAGTCAAATTCCAATATATCTGCTTTCTGTTTGATACGAGATTGCAAATCAAAACGTGGAGTTGCGCTTTTCCATGTGTCTTCAGCTGTTGCGAAGAGAGTTTTTTTGGCAGCAGCTGCAACTTTTACAGCAATTTCTTCGACTAAGATGGATTTGCCTGCGCCAGGAAGCCCAGTTATTGCAAATTGACCACAGATTGGTACGCCGTTTAGTGCGTCTCCTTTCGGCGTTAGGAAGAGATTGTCAAGGAAAGTGCCTGTTGGCAATCCTACAAGTGGTTTCTTCGCTGCAGGAGCCTTATCTGGTCGAAGAACTAGAGCACTGAGTTTTTCTTCTTTCCTCTCTATCTGTGTTTTCATTGGTTTTTCGGCTAATTCCCACTCATCCACGGGTTCTCTGGTGCCTTTCATGGCATCTGCTAGTGTTTTCGCCATTGCTCTCATGATTTTTTCAACTTCTGGCGCTTCCGGCTTTGCTCCTTCCAGCGGTGTCTCTGATGGTGAAGGCACCGTAGAAATTGTTACTTCTGGGATGACTAGTACCCACATTTCGCCTCTTCTGTCGACAATTCCTCTAGACCTTAAAGATTGAAGTAGGGCGTATGCCGAGTTTGGACCATACTTTGGAATTGCTAAACCTTCTGAAATCTGATCTAGTGAGGCTTGGTTGTTATGGTCTTTCAAAAATTCTATGATTTCGTTTTCCTCAACCATTGTCGCTTTCCTCAATTGAAAATGTGAGTCTGTTACTATAAACTTTCTTGCTTTCTAGGCCCACTGGTAGCGATTCTCTGTTCTAGAAGTAGAACATTCTGTTCTAAGCATTAGCAATAAATATTCAATTAATAGCTATATTTATTGGGGGTTGACGAATAATTACTCTTCTTCACTCCTTTCTCTCCTTTAGACGATGAGACCCCCAACCCCAGTCTGAACATAATAGAATTTATTTGAGAAAAGACTGCGCAAGATTATACAATTCTAAGCTCACAGTCTTTCTTTGCGCTATAGCGTCTTTCAGGGGAACTGAAACAATGTTATTACCTCGCAGGCTTGACATCATTCCAGATTTACCTTCTTTTATCAACTCTACCGCCTTTACCCCTAATCGCGCTGCAAGCACTCTATCACATGCAGTTGGTGCACCACTACGTTGTATGTGACCAAGCGTTACGGCTCTTGTCTCAAATCCCGTATTTTCTTCGATTAGTCTTTCCAAAACTTGGCTGATACCTCCCAGTCGTATGTGACCAAACTCATCTTTCTGTTTACTCTTTATTATGGCATTTTTCATATCCATTGGACTTGCTCCTTCGGATACTACGATGATGCTGTATACTTCTCCCCCTGAATGACGCTTCTTCAACGTTTCATATATCTCATTGAGATTGTAGGGCACTTCAGGTATTAGGATCATGTGTGCACCGCCTGCTAAGCCTGCGAAGAGGGCTATCCAGCCTGTGTTTCTGCCCATCACCTCAACTATGATAACTCTTTGATGAGACTCTGCTGTTGTACGAAGCCTGTCGATAGCGTCTGTAGCTATGGAAACGGCTGTGTCAAACCCTATAGTGTAGTCTGTGCCAGAGAGGTCATTGTCAATGGTTTTGGGAATACCTACGACAGAAAGGCCCATTTCATAAATTTTCTGAGCAACGCTAAGAGTGTCTTCTCCACCCATAGCCACCAAAGCGTTGAGGCTAAGTTTCTTCATATTTCTAATAACTTTCTCTGAGCCGTTTTCAATGGCAAAGGGATTTGTTCTTGAAGTGTATAGGATTATGCCTCCTTGTGAATGTATATGCTTTACAATGTCTGAATTTAACGCCTGCACGTCACAGTCAAGTAAGCCTGCCCAACCACGTTTTATTCCAATGATTTCCCAGCCATATTCATTAGATTTCATCACAACAGCCTTAAGCGCTGCATTTAACCCAGGCGCATCGCCTCCTCCAGCTAAGACTCCTATCCTCATTTCATAAACCCCTTTTCTTACGTCGCTTTCCCGGAGCAACCAAAAAGGCGCATTTTTTCCCTAACCGCCTCTTTCATTTCAGCTTTTGCTTTGTTCAATATTTTGCGGGGATCAATTTCCTCTGGATTTTCTTTCAGAAACGTGCTTATGCCGCGAACGAAGGCTTTGCGAATTTCGGTGTCAATGTTAATCTTGCAGATTCCTGCTTTCACGGCTTGTCTGACTTCACTGTCAAGCACTCCTGATGCCCCATGTAGCACCAAAGGAATTTTCACTAGGTCTCTTATTTCTTCAATTCGTTTAATGTCAAGTTTGGCTTCACGTTTTCTCATTCCATGAACTGTGCCTACAGCGATTGCAAGTGCATCTACCCCAGTTTGATTAATGAATTCTAAGGCTTCTTGCGGGTCAGTCATAGTTGCTTGCAAGGCTTGCACAGAGACCTGATCTTCGACGCCTCCAATTTTGCCTAATTCTCCTTCGACAGAAACTCCTATTGGGTGAGCGATTTCCACAACTTTCTTTGTAATAGTTATGTTGTCTTTCAGCGACAGTTTTGAGCCGTCAAACATTACCGAGGAAAAACCTGCTCTTATGCACTTTATCACCTGGTTAAAATCTGTTCCATGATCCAAGTGCAGTGAGATAGGCACTGAAGCTTTTTCTGAGGCTACTTTCACTATCGCCGTAATATAGTCAACGCCTGCATAGTTGATTGCGCCTTGACTAGCCTGCAAAATCACAGGTGCTTTTTCGTCTTCTGCTGTTCCAATGATTGCTTGCACTATTTCCATGTTGTTGGCGTTAAATGCGCCTATGGCATAGCCTTCTTTTTGTGCTTTTCTTAATAGTACGTCATTTGAGACGAAGCCCAATTTTTCAGCTCCTAATCAGTCAAAACTAATTGTGTATTAAAGATTTATGCAAAGGTTTAGGTTAATGTTTTATTTCTCGGAATGTGAGAGGATGTGGGAAAAGATATGGACAAAGTTGTCGTTGTGTCCGTAAAGGTGCCAGAAGACTTGTATAAAGAACTAATTCTCAGAATCCCAGATGGAGAACGTAGTAACTTTATTCGTGACGCTATAATGGAGAAGTTGCAAAGCATCCCTCGACCGGACAAGATTCTTGAGCTAGAACAGAAAATTGGTGCATTGGAGGACAGCCTTTCAGAAATCAAGAAATACTTGGCTGAGTTAGAGATTCTCACGTATGAGAAGGAAATAATGAACCCTCATGCCTTCTGCATCGACGATCTTGACCACAAGATTGTCGACTATCTGCTAAGCTATAAAGGTGCAACTACATCTGAACTTTCAGAATTCCTAGGAACCAACAGATGGATGGCTCTAAACAGACTGAAAAAAATTCAAAAACGTTCCAAGAAACAACTTGGAAAGCCTATCATAGAATTTTATGGTGGGGAACGTTCAGGAAAGAAAAAGGCATGGTGGATAACCGAAGAACTAATTGAAGAATAAAAAGGGTCTCAAGACAACTTGAGGCTTCTTACCTTCATCATAGAAGAGTATATTGGGCTTTGTTTAAAGATTCTTCTTCTCTCTGGATGATAACGGAAAAAATTTTTGTTTTTTTCGTCAATTGCTTGGAAGATGTTTGGTTTTGGCTGTGTAATTTTGGAACAGAGACTGTTTTGGGTTTTGTTTGGTTGATATGTGTTGATAGAAATTGAAAAGCCTATTTTCAAGAGTGTTTGTAAGATCAATTGGAGTGTTGATGATTTTCCCTTTGAACTTTGGATTTATATTTTCGTAGGAGAGTAAACTACCTGAGGGCCCGTAGTCTAGTCTGGATTAGGACGCTGGCCTCCGGAGCCGGAGATCTGGGGTTCAAATCCCCGCGGGCCCGCCACTCTTTGGGTATAGAACCAACAATTTTATATGTACACGATGCCAATTGAAATGTATGAAGCAGAATAGTGCGCACGCGAGCAAGTACGCAACTTTTCTTGAAGATGCTGGTGTAAAAAGATGGTATGATAATGTGGCGAGGGGCTCTAGAGTAACCGCGGATGTCTACCTTAGGAGACTGGGCAACTTCTGTAACAGTCTTGGAATTACTCCTAACGGACTTCTCTCATTGAAAGAAGGCGAGATCTATAACATGCTCTTGGATACGGTTTCTAAGATGGAGAGGAAAGGTCATGCTGGAAGCTATATTCAGTCAACGTTGAAAGCGGTGAAATCCTGGCTTTCTCACAACCGCATAGAAGTCAAAGGCAAGATAAAGATCAAAGGAATACAGGATACGCCAACTCTTAAAGATGAAAGGGTTCCGACAAAAGACGAACTAAGAAGAATCCTCCTAGCAGGAGATGAGAAGGCAAGAGTCGCATCGGTTCTTATTGCACACTGTGGACTAAGAATTAAGACAGTGGGCAACTATCGAGGAGACGACGGACTAAGAATCAAGGACTTGCCAGGAATAACTGTCAAAGGAGAGACCGTGGAGTTTGAAAAGGTTCCAACCATGGTTATTGTCAGAAAGGAACTGAGCAAATCAAGGCATCAATATTTTACATTCTTAAGCGAAGAAGGGTGCGAATACTTAAAGAATTATTTAGAGTCGAGGATAAGGCAAGGCGAAGCCATAAGACTTGAATCAGCAATTGTCACTCCGAAGCAAGGAATGAAGTCATTCATTACGGCTACGAACATTGGTGACGCAATACGGAAAAGCATAAGGAGTGCTGGATTCCGATGGAGACCATACGTGTTAAGGGCTTACTTTGACACACAACTAATGCTTGCTGAATCAAAAGGCTTGGTTTTACGGGATTACAGACAATTCTGGATGGGACATACAGGCGATATAGAAAACCGCTACACAACTAACAAATGTAAACTTCCAGAAAGCGTAATTGATGATATGCGGGAAGCTTACAGCAGAAGCCAAGAGTACCTACAAACTACAAAAGTTGAAGAAACGAGCGAGGAACGGCTGAGACAAGCGTTCAGAAAGCAGCTGCTCTTGGTGGCGGGGTTCACCGAAGCAGACGTAGAGAAAATGGATTCATCTTCCATAGGCGACGAAGAACTTCAGGCAATTATTAGGAAGAAACTTTTGGGCGCAGAAACGAGCGATTGCACGAAGCAAAAAGTAGTGAATGTGAATGAAGTTGAAAGCTATCTAGCCCAAGGTTGGGAATACATAGCAAACTTGCCTAACAAAAAAATCCTCATTAAACTGAACTCTTGATGCGTGGATCGGATTTTGGATTCAGATATGCGTGCATGCAAGAAAGATGAAGTCAAAAAATAATTTTTCCTTAGTTAACTACCGAAAAAAATTAAATCCTTTCCATACCCAAAATTACAAATAACTGCCTTATAGCCCAATCTATGAAAAAATGAAGTTTAGGGGAAGTTTAAACCTTCATTTAGGTATTCGAATTTATGTTTTGAACGCTTCTTCTACCTCAAGAAGTTTCCTAAGGATGTCCATTGTAACCCCTAACATGAAACCAATTGCATAATAAGCTATTAGAGCAATGCATAGGATGGTTTGACCCTCTACAAAAACCCATCTCAATCCACCAAGCTCAATCATTTTGCTGACTGCAGGGTTCAACAAAAGAGCCGACAAGCCAGCAATGACTACTGTTATTATTGCCCAGATAGAGTACGCTAGTATAGTTGTTAAGAGGTTGTGTCTCATCTCAAGTGCAGACCGTCTGTTTTCATTGTTATTAATTGATGGTAACTCAAGCCTTCCAATTGCAGAACGAAAGAAGGAAATTACGCCCACAACTCCTGCTAAAGATAAGTAAGCGGCAAAAACAGTGATTGATAGTGGTATAAAGGTGACCGAAACAGCGGCTCTGTAAAGTCTT
>Ga0315314_1001010_pt1 | contig 26894 bp, 22 predicted proteins | sample TDP9_MG_FD_203631 | JGI IMG/M metagenome (GOLD analysis project Ga0315314, IMG submission 203631) | Freshwater sediment microbial communities from Lake Towuti, South Sulawesi, Indonesia - TDP9 | ecosystem: Environmental > Aquatic > Freshwater > Lake > Sediment | place: Indonesia: South Sulawesi... | reverse complement strand
TGAGGCAAACCTGCTGGGCTGTACTGGGCTGATGGAGTGGTATTCCTTTACTTTCCTCTTCCTGCGTCCACGGAAACAACTGCCAAAGAGCTAATTGAAAACAAGCGAGTGTATTGGACCTTTGTCGGCTACTCGCTTATGCCAAAATATCAAGCAACAATTGAAACGAAAGAGAAAATAATTGTCCCAGTTATTGACATGTCTTCTAATCCAATGTTCAAAAGAGTTGCAGGCTGGTTGAAAGAACAAAAATGAGTTCATATACGTAGTATGCTATGCTAGGGTTTGGCTGACTCTGATCCCCTTAAAAACATTAACTATCAAGGGAGAAGTCTTCTCCGGAAGCGGAAAAGGAGCAAAATTCATCAAACTTCCATGGGTAAAAAAACAAATAACCGAAAAACTCGATTTCACTCCATATCCTGGCACGTTAAACATAAAACTAACCGAAGACAACGTTCTTCTTAAGAAATTTTTGAAAAAGGCAAAAGCGACAGAAATTTCGCCCGCTGAAGGTTTTTGTCGTGGCATATGCTTCAATGCCTATTTAATGGATACTGTTAAATGCGCCATTGTTATACCAGAGGTCACAGGTTACCCGGAAGATGCAATAGAGATTGTTGCGCCAGTGAATTTGAGGGAAAAATTTCATATCAAAGACGGCGACATTGTTAAGGTCAAAATTGTGTGGCAATAGGTTTTTTACTGTTTTCGCTTTTCTTTGAAGAAATTTTGCGAATACTCTTGTAGGCTTTTGTTTTTCTTTAAGTACAGTCCATACTTCACAAGCGCGTTCATAGCTCTTGCAGCATCTTCTGGCGAAGGATAAGCTGGAATGCCTAACTTGTCAAACCTAAAACGTGTATGCACAGCCATTTCAGTCTCCCCAATATCGCAAGCCACCATGGGCTTGTCGTATTTGCCGGCAACCTTTGCTACCCTGTCAATGTAGTCCTCTTGCAGGGTTGGTGTATGATGGAGACCAAGAAGTATTATGCCGTGAATTTCTGGGTCTTGGAATAGGATTTCTGCTGCGATTTCAAACATTTCAGATGTTACAGAACCGGTTATGTCTACTGGGTTAAGGTTTGTTGCAAATTTCGGAAGTTTTCCTTCTTCTTTCAGTTTTTCAAATTTCTGGAGTGTTTTTTCAGAAAAGCGTTTAACAAGTAAGCCTCTCAATTCGCACTCGTCAACAGCCATTATCCCAGGGCCGCCAGCGTCCGTTATTATTCCTACGTTTTTTCCGGCGGCCGGTGGCTGCATGGCTAACGCCTTTCCCGCATCGAAGAATTCTTCCATGTCCCTTACCCTCAAAGTTCCCGTCTGGACAAAGGCTGCATCATATATTTGGTCTGAACCAGCCATGGCACCCGTGTGAGAAGTTGCGGCTCTTGCTCCTGCTTCAGTCTTCCCACATTTCAGAGCAACAACTGGCTTCTTCTTTGTAACCTCTTTGGCAACTTTGATAAATTCCCTCCCGGATTTTATGTCCTCAACATATAGTAACATGGCTTTAGTTTCCGCATCATACAGCAGATAGTGCAGCATTTCTGATTCGTTTACGTCGCACTTGTTGCCAAAACTTACAAATTTGCTAACTCCAATTTGGCGTCCAGCCAGATAATCAAGAGCTGCAACACCGAAAGCTCCACTTTGGGTGACGATAGCTATGTTTCCAGGTATGGGGCGGGGGGTGGCAATTACCTCGTCTCCCGTTGTTAAAATTTTTGTCTCCGGCAGAAACAGCATATCCACGCCTGTTCTTGAGTCATAAACTCCTAGGCAGTTAGGTCCCAAAACCCTTATCCCAGCTTTTCTGGCTATTGTTACAATTTTCTTTTCAAGTTCATAGTTTCCGATTTCGCCGAAACCCGAGCTGATTATGGCGACTGCCTTAACCTTTTTGGACGCTGCATCCTCCATAATCTTTGGGACGATGTTCGCAGGAACAACAATTACAACCAAATCTAGTTTTCCGGGAATTTTATCTACTGAAGAATAGCATGGAAATCCTAAGATGGAATCCTCGTATGGATTGACGGGAAAAACTTCTCCTTTGAAGACTTCTCTTCTTTTGTTTTCGGCGAAATTTTTGAAAATTACGTGTCCTGCTTTGTTTATCTTTTTTGTTGCTCCCACAACGGCTGCCGAGTGAGGGTTGAAGAAGGCGTCTAGCTGTTTGAGGGATGAGTCCATGCGTTTTCACTTTTTGCTTCTAACAATGACTATGGGTTTATGTTTTACTGTTTCCAGCATGTCCCAACTGACTTCTGTCAACTCTACTTTGAACTTCTCAGCCATATCCCAAACTGTTCCTCCAGCGCCAGAACCTCTGACGCGATTTGCAGTATCAGCGATTTCTAAGGCTTCCTCAGCAGATATTTTACATCCAGCCACAGCTATTGGTGTAGCTCTTCTTCTGAGTTTTAACATTCGTCCAATAGCATAGGAAACAAACCCGCCAACGGAATGGACGCTTTCAATTGGTCTTGGGCGTGGTGTGAAATGGAAGTTTCTAAATGAATAGGTTTTGTCTGTATCTACGATTATCACGAAAACTTTCTTTCGAAATCTCAACCATATCTCAGTGCGTATTTTCTGGGCCACTTCATCAGCGTTTCTTAAGGTTAGACTTACGTAAGAATATGGCAAGTTGCTTCCATCAATGCCACCTTCAGAACCAAACATCAACGCTTGCAAAAGACCAGCGTGTTGTAAGGCAACTTGTTTATGAAGGCACCCTATGTCCAATGGATACTTTCGAAGTCGTTGAAGTAGCCTCTCTCGAAAATGACAAAGTGGACCTAAAAAATAGCCCCAAACCGTTCGCATCCAATACCTAGCAATTAACTTTGCACTTAAACTTGGGTTAACGCAGCTTTCGTCAACAATATTTTTCGAGGCTGTTGAAATTGCTTTTTCTGATATGACGACAAAATCTTCATCAGCTATTTTTCCTTCTACACTTTTTACAATTTCTTGTAAGTAACTTTCTCCGGGTCTCCAATATTTTGTCGCAACGACTAAGATTTTATATTTAACCATTTGAATCGCGTTAACTTTCAAAAACGCGTTATGAAACTTTCAAAGACTTCGGAATCGTTTCTTTATTTCCTCGACATTACATTCTGGTGGTTTCATTTTTCCTTCTGGGCAGTAACCTAACTCTACACAGGATGGTCCAGTATTTTCAAACAGTATAGGCGTAGCTTTTTTCGCTTGTTTGAACATTTCGATTGCAACTTCCCTAATTTCCCATTGCGAGCGCATGCAACATCGCAGATTGAAAAAGTGGCGCAGTTCACGGGCGTTCATGGTTACAATAATGTTTGTTTTGGCTGCGTTTGGTAAAATAAATCTTGAATCTTCCTTCGGGATTTCCATTTTTAGAAGCTTCTGGTAGGTATCAGAAATTTTCTCCAGGGTTTCGTCAAAGAGTTTTTTTGCTTCCGCATTCCGTGTTATGCTTGGTGGTGTTACATATTTTTCTAGCGTGTCGTAGGTGACGTAGCGTTGGCTTTGCTGTGTGTATGAGGCTATGCGGTGCCTGACAAGCTGATGGGTCATGGCTCTAGAAACGCCTTCAACGCTGAAGGTGAAGGAGGCATGCTCAATCACTGAAACATGTCCGTAACCCGCGACCCGCTTGGTTATTCGCTTAGCCGTTTTTGAATCCATCTTTTCTAAGATTTCTGAAGGGCTTCCGCTTCTTGTTGATGTTAAGGCTGCCGCTCCGCATAGAAGCTCAGCGTCTTTCGTGTAACGTAGGAGCTTAACTTTCAATTCTTAACCTCATCCTTCACTTTAGCATCTAACTGATAAATTTGCTTTATGCAAAAGAATTTTCATGCCTGCCTTTTCCGTCAGGGTTGGGGGCTAGACGTGCGCGTAAACACGGTCGTTTGCATATCTTCCGCTTTCCATTTCTCCCTCTATTTCCTGCAGCAACAATATTCGCCTAAACGTGGGTGGATGTGTCGCAAACCACGTGTTTATTTTCGCCCATGCAGATTTGGCTTCCTTTTCCATGGCTAGCTCCAATTCCCTCTGGTCGAGAACTCCGTCCTTATCTAGGTCGTATTCTTGCTTTTTCTCCATCACTTGTTGAATTTCTTGTTTTGCCATTGCTGGGTCTCCAATGTAGAAGGCTCTGGCTCCGGACGGCGGTTTTGGTGAAAGTGACAGTCCATAGGTGATTTTTGCTAATGCACTTTGCAAGCTTCTAGGCGAGCCTGTAACATAGGCGGAATAAGCGTCTGCATAGTGCTCTCGGAGCCTGCTAAGCCTCATCACGCAAAAAAGTGAAACAATGTACACTATGTAAGCGATTACTGCAACAGCAAAGAATGCGGCTCTAACGCTACCCTCCTCTTTTTTCCTTGATGAACCTGCGAATCTTGCGGCTTCCCATGTTCCTCGAGCTATTAGATAGGCTAATAATGGCAATGCGGAAAGAACAGTCATCACAATGTAATCTTTGTGTCTTATGTGGCCCAGCTCGTGACCGATTACACCCTTAACTTCGTCCTTGTTTAAGCTGGTTAGAAGTCCTTCATGGACTGCCAGAGTGGCGCTGCCTGCCGTTCTGCCGAAGACAAAGGCGTTTGGTGTGTTCTCTGGCACTATGGCTAGTTTTGGCATTGGGGTTCCGCTTTTGTCTGCTAGTTCTTTTACTGTGGATTCGAGCCACGGGTTTTCTCCTTGGTTAAGATATCGTAAGTGTGTTGAGCTTTTGACGATTGTTGGTCCTATTAAATATTGTAGTAGTATGAAGATTAGTGTGCCGATTATTGCGAAGAGCAAGGGTAACTGAATGATGAGCATTATTGCTGACAGGAATATGGCGAATATGAAGGCTACCAGAAAAATTGATGTTCCCATTGCAAGTTTCAACTCGACAAGCCTAGCCAATGAAATCCCAGTCCTTCTTCAATAATGATGAACAGTTTTTGAATTAAAGTTTTCCAAGAGTTGCTTGGGTGTAGTAGAGTTTAGCCCATCTATTTGGGGTCAAACAGATTGGTTGGGAGGTAAAGGGGTAGGTGGTCAGGAAGATGGTCAAACCCTCGGCTGATATTGTAAACTCAATTAGAACAGTATAGAATTGGAAAGGATCGCGGTACGGGGCTTAAAAAAGGACAGTACCATCCTTTACTACTATTTTCCCATCAACTTTTACAGTTGTTTTTGTCATTGAAGCCCACCAATGACGATTGCCAGACGTTCGATTTGTTCCTCCCTTATCTTCGTTACCACCGATTCCAATTGTGACTCCCCCAAGGACTTTGTCATCTTGAGTAAAACCATGTTTCAATCCCGGATTTAGTCCCAGCCCGAAAAACGCAAACTTATCGACATCGCCTTTACTTGACTTCAAATAGTTCTCAAACGCGTCGACCCCCGATTGTGCAAGATACCTTACAACCTTTCCGCGCTTGAAATGAAGGGTCAAATCCTTAATCTTCATGCCTCCCTTAACCGAAATCGTAGCATCATAAACAGCAGTTCCCTCTGCGCTTTCCTCGTCTGCAGCAACTTCCACAAATCCAGAAGGCAAGAACTTCACAATTCCTTTTGCTCCGTCTTCCTTCCTGACCACACTATCCCCCGGAATCGGTTCTCGACCACCTAACTTGAACTTGAGTTCTGTGCCAAACGGTGTTTCAACACTTACATCTCGACCCTCTTTGATGACGTTGGTCAATCGAGAGACTGCTTGAGCAATTTCCTGCTGGTCAGAGAGGCAACCAGCAAGCATAATCTCTTTCCACTTTTCATGATTCAGACCGAGAGCGTGCGCCCGTTCTTTTGTCGCCAAGCAATACTCGACACCTAACATGCGGATGGCACGTTTTTGAACAATCTTCCGCCACGCATCCATATACTTGTTTGACTCGAGAAACCAGAGATTGGCAAGTTCCAGTTTTTCTGATGGAATTTTACTCCAATCTACCAGATTCTTCGGACCTAGTAGAAAAATGAACACATCAGTCTGTCCCAATGCAGCAGCTTGATGCGCAGGCAAAGCTTCTAGTAATACTCTCGGAATTTCTCGTAGCGAACGCATCCAATAATTTTCTGTAGTGAAAGTAATGAACGGTTGAGCCCCTTTTTCTTGGCAAGCAAAGGCTATTTCAGAAGCTAGGTCGATCGTGTGATCCCAACTATGGACCCAAACATTTTCACCTTCTTTAACGTTCAAACATGCTGCAATTACTTGATGAGCAAGCTGTCTCTGATCTTCCACGAATATGATCCTCCATGTCTTCATGTGTTTTTCAGCAGTTAAGTTTTCGCTCAAATGTATTAGAGAGCTGGCATAAAGTGCAGGAAATTGCCCATACTGCACGCGGTCTATCGAGAGTGTTTGGCACGCATTATTTGATAATGCCGTTGAGCCTTGGCTCGATTACCACATTCTTTCATGTCGCACCACTTGCGACTGCGATTCCGACTCATATCTAGAAACAACCAGCCGCAGTTCTCTCCTTGGCACTCGCAGACTCTGTCCAGTTTGTCAGAGGTTAGCAGTTCAGTCGCTGAATGAATGATCAACCAAAGCATCCGATCAAGTCTCTTGTCTTCGAAAGTGTACTTCCAAGGGGCTGTAACACCTGCAGGCTTGAGGTGCATTTGCGCCATTGATATAGACATTTCCGTGTTCAGTGTGCTTATGTCGACAGCGCTTGGTGGACGATGATTAGCAATTGCGGAGAAAATTTGGTAAAGGGCTTCTCTTATTGTGATAGCTCTTTCAAGGATCATTTTTGCGTTTGCAGGGTGAATAGTTGCTTCTCGGAGCATGTATCTGGCTTCATCCTCGGTTAAGATATTAGCATGTCGACTCCATGAGACGAGATTTGGGTATGTAGACAGAATCTCACGTGAATGGTCACTGTTCCGACAGTCTACAGTGTTGATAAAATCGAGGCAAAGCCATCCGCCTATCAGTTTCAGCCCACGCGGATCAGGTTCCGTCATGTCTACTCTAACCATCTAATTAAGCATCGGGAGTTATAAGTTTATATCTAACGTCGACATCTAACCTACTTAAGCCCATTAAGGTGGTTAAGAGAATGTATGGAAAAAACAGAGTAACATCCATTAATGCATACTCCGAAGAACTGTTACGCCATTTAGCAGAACATGGCTATCAAGGACGCATCGTGTCTATCCTGCACCTTCCTGAATTACAGGAAGAAATCAAAGAACGTTTCAATCAAGGATTATTCGACGAAGAGTTTTACCAGATGCGCCTCGCTTTCTTTAAATTCGAGGTTCCTGAAACTCTGCCCAATGCTAAATCCATAATCGTAGTTGCTGTTCCTCGTCCACAAGCCCAAGCCACTTTCACATTCAAAGGTGAAAGAAAGACGCTTATCCTTCCGCCAACTTACGTTGCCTATCAACAAACGACCAATCGCGTTGCAGACTTCTTGACCGGAATCTTGAAGGAAAAAGGACACAAAATAGCTAGAACTGCATTGCCTTTGAAAATACTGGCCGTTCGAAGCGGACTGGCTGAATATGGAAGAAACAACATTGCCTATATCTCGAGTATGGGAAGCTTCTTCCAACTCGCAGCCTTTTACTCCGACCTGCCCTGCCGAAAAGATGCATGGCGAGAAGCGCGTATGATGGAACAATGTGAAAAATGTCAGGCTTGTCTGCGATCTTGTCCCACTGGCGCAATTTCTTCTGACCGATTTCTGCTCCATGCTGAACGCTGCATTTCGTTTCTCAACGAGAGAAAAGGTGAGGTCCCATTTCCAGGTTGGATCGACCCGTCATGGCATAATTGCCTGTATGGCTGTCTTCACTGTCAGAGAGTCTGTCCCGAAGACAAGCGTTTCATGAACTGGATTGTGGAAAGAGAGGAATTTTCGCAAGAGGAGACTGAACTTCTTCTTAAAGGACAGCTCGTTGGTCACCTGCCAAGTGCGATCTTGGAGAAGCTGAGTAATCTTGACCTTTCGGACCCCGATTCTCTGGACAATCTGCCGCGTAACTTACGCGTCTTTTTTGAATCGAGCAAAAACCCAAAGATCTGGATTACGAACACGCAAAGAGAGGTGAAAAACAATGCCTGAAATGATTGCTTATTGTGGATTGCACTGTGATGAATGTAAAATCCTGAAAGCAACTCAGGCGAAGGACTATGGACAGAAGAAGCAGATAGCGAAACGCTGGTCTGATCAATTTAATATCAGGTTCGAACCAGAAGATGTTACCTGTGAAGGTTGCAAGTCTGATGTGCTTTCTGGCTGGTGTCGGAAGATCTGCAAGATGAGACCCTGCGCTCAAGAGAGAAGGGTGGAAACTTGTGCCCACTGCGACAATTATCCCTGTAGTGAGTTGAAAGAGTTTTTGGCAGAGGAACCCAACGCCAAGGAGAACCTTGAGACGATTCGGAAAACACTTCGGTTCTGATGGAAATGGCAATGCATCCAGAGACGCTCAAACCAAGTTCTCCAACGGAAATAAAACGAGAATAGGTCTGATTTTGAAGGTGCTCCGGCCGGGATCGGAACACGCTTTTTACCAGCAAAAATATGTCTAATATATGCTTGGCGCGTGTTCAAAACTATTCCAGGCTACCATTATACCCAAGTCACGATGACTTTCAAACTCTCGGCTCAGTGATGGTGTGGGAGATTAGGTTTGCATTGTAGGTGGTGATGGCTATTACTTTATGGTAGTGCTATCAAAATACGCAGTAGAAAACCTGAAATAGGCTGAAAACAAATTTTGAACGCAAATTTGAAATTAAAATGGCAATAGAATCAAAATTCAAATTTAAATTCTCTTTTCATGCGAAAATTGAATTTATTTTTTCATAAGGCTTAAGTTTGCGGCGTTGCAAGAAGAGAAGATGAAAGAAACAAAAATTGGATGAATGTCCTATGGTGAAGAAGACAATTCCCAATCTCAAAATGTATCAGTTCAATACCACTCTGATGGGAGTGCTAAAGGGAGTTGCTGACCATTTTGACATAGCTGCCAGCGATGCATGGCTATTCGGAGGTACTGGACATGCCTTCGTCATCAACATTCATGAAAAGCTTTTCCCAAGCGGTCCATATGTCTGGAAGTATGAAACTTTCTACAGACTAGTAAGAAACCAGGGAATATCGATGAATGAGCTGGGACGCACGCAGAAGCGCGGATTCTTCACTGCAAAGACAACGCCGAAAGAGAGAGAACAAATCGAAGAGATTCTGAAGCGAAACATTGATGCTGGAAACCCTTGTTCTCTGCTAAACATAGAGAATCAGTTAATTTCCGGGTATGATGACACGCACTTTATTATTGAATTACCATGGCCAAAGCGTAAATTGCCGTTTACGCACACAGCTCTGACGTTCCAGACTTGGAAGGAACTGGGAAAAAGGATGCACATAAATTTCTTTACGTATGCGAAGACAGAAGGGGCTGGCGACGAGACAATAATCAAAGAAAGCTTGGACTACGCTGTGGATATGACTCGAAACCCTGACCGTTATGAAGAAAGGAAAGAGCACTTCCACATTGGTCTCGGGGCGTATGATGTTTGGATTAGGGCAGTAAAAGATGGATATGGGGCAAAACATGGAAACTGGTGGAACGCAACAGTATATTCGGAATGCAGAGAAATGGCTTCAAGGTACTTCTCAGAAATCGCACATAAATGCAAAAATGTTTCGAAAAGAGCGACAGAACTGAGTAATCAGTATGATAAGGTTGCCAAGCTTTTGAACAAAGCAAGAGATCAAAGGCTTGCCAAGAATGAGAAGATCAAGATACTTCAAGAAGCACAGAAAACTGAGGAATTCTGCATGAGCAAGGTCGAGAAGCTACTAGCAACATTTTGATGCACATTGCGCGTCACGAACTCATCGTCGTAGCGAAAACACTAGTAAACGTCTCATTTTTCTCATCATTTCGCTGCAAAACAACAGAATGTGGTCGTGTTTGAAGAGTTGGATGTTCTCGCACTTTTCATGTTTTGCTAGTGAACGCGTGCTCCAATTTTAACCATGCTTCCCAAATAACTCATATCAAGCTTTTTGGTTAAAATAAGCTTAGAATGGACCCAGAATTGTGAATGCTCCGGCCGGGATTCGAACCCGGGTCCGCGGCTTTCTTTTGCCATTTAGTTGCATCGAGAGGCCGCTATACTTGACCGGACTATACTACCGGAGCAACTAGGCTATTCTACTAGTTTCTTTTGCGGTATATTTTTATTCCGTTACGCATTTAACATGTGACGTTTGTATGTTTTACTTTAATCGTGAACTTTGAGAGTGAAGACATGTCAAAAATTAAGTTCAAAGGAATATTTGTGCCTCACATAACCCCTTTCTCAAAAGATGAAAGTCTCGATGAAATATCGTTGAGAAAATGCCTAAGATTTTGGATGAATTGTGAAGTGGCTGGCCTGGTACCCTGCGGCAGTAATGGAGAGGCTCCTTATCTTTCTAGAGAAGAAAGAAGGAAGGTAATTGAAACCGTTGTGGACGAGGTGGATGGAGAGGTTCCGGTTATTGCTGGAACCGGTAGCATGAGCACAAGAGAAACCATTCTATTCACAAAAGATGCAAAAGACGTGGGAGTAGACGCTGCCCTTGTGGTAACGCCGTTTTACTTTAGACTGTCAAGCAAGGAGATACACGAGCATTATGCGGCTCTCTTAGAGGCTGTTGACCTTCCTATAGTCCTCTACAGTGTGCCAAAATTTACTGGTTTTTCCCTAGAACCCAATGTGGTTTCTAAACTTGTTGCAGAATATGACAATGTGATTGGAGTGAAAGACAGCAGCGGCAACATCGGCGAAATAACTGAAATAATAAGGCTAGTGGGCGACAAAATCTCGGTTCTGGCTGGAACTGGCGACGTGGTTCTTTCAACTCTTGCCTTGGGCGGAAGCGGGGCTGTAGTAGCAGTTGCGAATGTTGTCCCTAAGCTCTGCTGTAACCTATATGAAGCCTTTAGAAAAGGCAACTACGAAAGATCAAGTAGCCTACAACATCATATTGCCTATCTAAACGAGGTGCTTGTAAAGAGAACCAACCAACTCTCAGCTATAAAGGAAGCACTAAACCTTCTTGGCTTACCCGCAGGCTACCCACGAAAACCTGCATTACCACTGGCAGGTGAAGAGAAGAAGGAAATCCAAGATGTATTGAAAGCTATGCAAAAACAGTCTTAGTGTAAAATGATGTATAAACAAACTCAATTTAAGAAAAATTGGGGAGTTTTGTTATTCTTCGCTTTCTGCCTCGCCCGATGGTGGTTTTTCTTCTTTCGGTTTCGTGGATGCTATCACGTCGTCTATGCGGAGTATCATCGATGCAGATTCCGCGGCTGATTTCACTGCTTGTTCTTTGACTACTACTGGTTCTACCACTCCGTTTTCGTGCATGTTTTCAACTTTTCCCGTGAAAACGTTTACGCCTACAGAGTGTCCATCTGTTTTTTCGTGTGCAGCTCTCAATTCTACGATTTTGTCTATTGGTTCTAGCCCTGCGTTATCGGCTAACGTTCTAGGTATTATTTCTATGGAGTCAGCGAAGGCTTCTATGGCGAGTTGCTCTCTTCCACCAACTTTTGTGGCATATTTCCTCAGTTCCTTGGCTACTTCGACTTCTACTGCACCGCCGCCGGCGACTATCTTATTGGTTTCTATTACGTCTGAGACGACAGATAAAGCGTCGGTCATGGCTCTTTCTGCTTCGTCAACCATTCTTTCAAGTCCAGCTCGTATGAGGACAGCCACTGAGAGTGGGTCTTTGCATTTCTCGACGAAGGTCATCTTGTCTTCACCTATTTTGCGTTCTTCAACAATGCCTGCACCGCCTAAATCCGGTGCTGTTAAGTCATCCAAGTCTGTGATTATTCTTCCGCCTGTTGCTCTTGCAAGTTTTTCCATGTCTGACTGTTTTACTCTTCTGGCTGCTAGTATTCCTTCTTTTGCTAGGAAGTGTTGTGCCATGTCGTCTATGCCTTTTTGGCAGAAAACTATGTTCGCGCCTGCAGCCTTAATTTTGTCTACCATCTCTTTGAGTATTTTGGTTTCTTGGTCTAGGAAAGCCTTCATTTGGACTGGGTCACGGATTCTTATTTCGGCGCTTATTTCTGTTTTTTCGATTTCTAGTGCGCAATCCAGTAATGCGATTTTTGCGTTTTCTATTTTCTTGGGCATTCCCGGGTGGACGACTTCTTTGTCTATTATTAGACCTCTGATGAGTTGTGATTCATAGAGGCTTTTGCCTGTTTTCTTTATTATTTGGATGTTGTCTATGTCTGCGATTCTTCTGTCTCCGCGTTTTTCTGCTATCTGCTTAACGGCGTCTATTGCGATTTCTGCTAAGTGCTCTTTTGCTGGTCCCACAGCTTTGCTTGCCATTGACGTTATTGCGACTTTCCTCAGGGTTTCGCGGTCTTCAATGTCTACTGGTATTGCAATTTTGTTTATTGTATCTATTGCTTTTTGGGCTCCTTTGCGGTAGCCGCTTACTATTATTGTTGGGTGGATGTTTTGGTCTAGAAGCTCTTCTGCTTTTTTTAGTAATTCGCCTGCTAGGACTACGGCTGTTGTTGTTCCGTCTCCTACCATGTCGTCTTGGGTTTTGGCTATTTCTACCATCATTTTGGCTGCAGGATGTTCCACTTCAATTTCGCCTAGGATTGCTGCTCCGTCATTGGTTATTGTTATGTCTCCTAGGCTGTCGATGAGCATCTTGTCCATGCCACGTGGTCCTAAAGTGGTTTTTAATACTTCGCCGACTACGCGCGCTGCCATTATATTGTTTCTTTGGGCTTCTTTTCCTCTGCTTCTTGTTGTGCCTTCTTTGAGGATTAGGACTGGTTGTCCTGAGGCGGTTGTTGTTAAGTAAGCCATACAAACCCTCCATTCAAGGTTGAAATGTTTTTTGCTAATCGGAATAAGCAAAAAGCCCAGCAATATAAACTTTTACCTCAGTCTATGCGATTCACATATTCCATTGTGGAACAGTTTAAATCATGGCTCGCAATTTTTGACTATCAGTGACTGTGTCTTGCAAGTCTCGGTGCGTTTCTTCACAAGCCTAAGAGAACTAACCGGCAAAAGAGAGGAAATCCTCAAGTTTTCTGACGGCGAGACAGTAACCGTGGATACGGTTCTTAAAAGGTTGGCTCAGCGATACGGTAAAGGCTTTGCCGAATATGTTTATGACAGCAAGACTGGCGAGGTTAAGGGTTTTCTTCAGTTTCTTGTAAACGGCAGAAGCGCATCAACCCTTAACGGGTTAAATACGAAGCTTGAGGATAGCGATATTTTGGCTATAATACCGCCCGTCGGCGGCGGCTAACATTATGGGAACATGTTTGGCGTGCGGCGAAAAAGCCGCGACGATTTCCGAAAGTTTAGGTGTTTGCTTAAAATGTATACGGAAGAAGCCGGAAAAAGCGCTCGTGATCACCGAGCAAGTGCATGCAAAAAGCCGCACAGTTTTTGGTCTGCCTGCCGAACCGCCAAAAGATGCTGGGGGATTGCCTTGTGGAATCTGTGCCAATGATTGTGTGATTGGGGTGGGGAACTGTGGTTTTTGCGGGCTTGTTTGGAATGTTGACGGTCGTCTGGTTCGCTATGGCGGAACAGCCGAGAAAGGCATTTTAGAATGGTATTATGATAGTTTGCCAACTAACTGCGTCAGTTGGTGGTTTTGTCCAGGTTGTACCGGAAGTGGCTATCCGAAATATGCGTTTAAGCCGGAGGCGGAGTTTGGCTATGTGAATTTGGCGGTTTTCTACGGTTCTTGCAGTTATGATTGTCTTTTCTGTCAGAATTGGCATTACCGCAATTTGTCTGTCAAGCATAAGCCCGTTATGAGTGCTGAGGCTTTGGCTGCAAAAGTAGATGCGCATGTTTCTTGCATTTGCTATTTTGGCGGTGATCCTTCTCCGCAAATACCTCATTCGCTTGAGGTAAGCCGTATTGCCTTAGAAAAAGCTAAGGCTGAAAAGCGCATCCTTCGCATCTGCTGGGAAACTAATGGCTATATGAATCCAAAGTTAGCAGAGAAGGCTGCAGAATATGCCTTAGAAAGCGGGGGCAACATAAAATTCGATCTAAAGGCTTGGAGTGAAGAGTTAAACATCGCCTTATGCGGAGTTTCCAACAAACCTACGCTAGCGAACTTCAAGATGATAGGAGAAAAATTCTATGAAGAGCGAAAAGAGTTGCCCGTGCTTACTGCTAGTACGTTGCTTGTTCCTAGCTATGTAGATGTGGAAGAGGTTGAAAACATTGCCAAATTCATCAGCGAAATAGATCCGAACATTCCGTACACACTGTTGGCTTTTTATCCATGCTATGTTATGAATGATTTACCGACGACGAGTAGAAAACAAGCTGTCGAATGCCAAAAGGCGGCTGAAAAGTATCTGAAAAACGCGAGGATAGGAAACGTTCATTTGCTTTCGTGAAGGTAAGGTTTTTCTGTTCTGATTGTGTTTTTAAAGCGTGGTCTGTGCTATGGGTTCTTTGGGAAATATGCTTTATCTTTCTCGAGATGACATAGAGAGACTGAGCATTTCCATGGAAGAAGTCATTAAATCCGTAGAAGGAGCTTTTATTGAAAAGGCTGCTGGAAGGGTGGAAGCACCTCCGAAGCCTGGGATTCACCCCCAGAAGGATGCTTTTATCCACGCTATGCCCGCTTATTTACCCAAGATGAGGTCTGCCGGGGTTAAATGGGTGAGTGGGTTTCCGGAAAATCCGAGACACGGCTTGCCATACATTTCTGGTTTGCTTGTTTTAAACGACATTGAGACTGGTTTTCCAATTTGTGTTATGGACTGCACTTGGATAACAGCCAAAAGAACTGGGGCAGCGACAGCAGTTGCAGCCAAATATTTAGCCAGAGAAGACTCGAAGAGGCTTGGGATTTTGGGCTGTGGTGTTCAAGGCAGAAGCAATCTTGAGGCTTTAATGGTTATTTGCAAGGGTTTGGAAGAGGTGAAGGCTTATGATGTTAACGCTGGGAATCTGCATAGGTATGTGAATGAGATGACCGCTAAATATGGGATAAAGGTTGTTCCTGTTGATTCGCCGAGGAAGGCAGTTGAAAACTGCGATATAGTGGTTACTGCTGGTCCGATACTGAAGCATCCTCAACCCGTTATCGAGGCTTCGTGGTTTAAAGGCGGCGGCTTCGCATGTTCCCTAGACTTCGATTCTTACTGGAAACCAGAAGCCATGTATTCTATGGACAAGTTTTGCACTGACGACCGTAAACAGCTGAAATACTATAAGGAACAAGGATACTTTTCCAACATACCAGAAGTATACACAGAGCTAAGCGAACTTGTAAGCGGCAAGAAAGCTGGTCGCGAAAATGCTACGGAGCGCATTATGTCAATGAATCTGGGTCTGGCAATAGAAGACATGGCGACAGCTATACTTGTCTGTAAAAAAGCAAAGAAAGCAAGAACAGGAACGAAGCTACCGTTATAGACTCTCATTTATTATGAGGCTTATTGCTTTTGGCTAGAATGCCAAAAGGCAGAACAGCTAAAAAGAAAAAAGGAACCGTATCCTACTTTCTTAATTCATTTTGAATGAGATGAGCCATGACTAGAAGAATCTTCTACATCTTTAAAATAACATGATTTGCATTTCTTTATTTAGAGGACAATGTCACTGCATTCATCGGCTTTTTCATAATGTTAGCTATTTGGCTTTTAATTTTTCGGAATTATCGGTTAGAACTAAATAAGTTAGATAAATAAATTAAAGACTTGAAAAAACGATATATAGGGTAGTCTTATGCTGCCCAGAATGGTGTTTTCTTTTTCATTATGCTTACGTATTCGTTTAATGCCTCTTGCTCTTCTGTTGTTAGCTGGTCCAGAAATGTTGTTAGCAAAGCCTTTGCGTGAGGCTCCGGCACTTTCACATATAGCCTGTCTTTTTCGAATATGTGTCTTCCGACCATCGGCTTATCCAGAGATATTGCCACCTGCATTCCTTTCCCAGCCTCAGACAAAGCTTTACCCTTCTCTTGAATTTGCTGTATCTCGCCTACGTCTTCGCCGTCTTCAGCCCTGACAAGCAAATACTTTGGCTTTATCTTTCCAGCTAATATTTCCACGCCGACTATTGCGGGCTTTGCTCTTCTAAAAACATACCCTTCCATAATCTGGATTTTCCCAGGTTTAACCAGATTTTCAAATTCCTGCTCAAACTTCGCTTCACGTTTAGATTTAAGCCAAGATAGATAATTATCTATCAGATGGTAAATGATTTTTTCCTGAAAGATTTGAACACCCTTAATTGTGGCTTCTTCTTCTGCGTCTGGCAAAGTTCTAACGTTAAAGGCTAAAATAACGCCGTGTAAAGGCTCATGTTCCTTCACAATCGAAGCCTCAGTAACATCCCGCTTCGAAATATCTCCAACATCCGCAAGCCGAATGGGCACATTATTACGTTTTAGATTTTCTGCAATTGCCTCCAAAGAGCCAAGCGTATCCGCCTTTAAGACGACTCCTTCCACGTCTGTTGCAATCCTAATCCTCTCGATCTCCTCTAAAACAAGCCTCACATATTTCTCTGGCTCTTTGTCTTGCGGAACAGCATACAAAGGCGCACCAGCCAAGGCACCTTCCAAATCTGGCGCAACAACCTTGACTCCTGCTGCAGCAGAAACAGAATCCACCGAAGAAAACCTATTCCGCGGGTCTCTAATTTCGTCTAATGGTTTGGGAACCAAAATCGCCCTAATCCTTGTGACAATGGGCTTCTCCTTTCCGCCCACAACTATCAAATCGTCCTTCTGCAAAATCCCATCATAAACTATCGTATTAAGCGTCAAACCCAAACCCGGTTCTTCCTTAACCTCCAAAACCGTGCCTTTCGCCGCTCCTTTGGTCGTTTGCAACCGCTTCTTCAAATATTGCTGCGTCAAACCCACAAGAACCATGAGCAGCTCAGTTACGCCCTCACCAGTCTTCGCACTCGTAGGCACAATCGCCACATTTTTCGTAAAATCTTTTATATGGTCAAAGCGTTCAGTTCTAAACCCTTCGCGAGAAAAAACACCCATAATATCATAAAGCCTATTATCCAAATCCTGCCGAACATAAGGGTCCTGCTTCTGGTAAGCCTTCAAAAACGGCGTGTCCGGATAAGAGTTCCAGCCTGGTATGCGGTCTATCTTGTTCGCAGCGACAAGAAAAGGCGTTTTCCGCGACTTCAAAATCTCCACACACTCGTAAGTTTGAGCTTCAAAACCCCGCAGAATATCTATCACAAGTATAGCTATGTCAGCAACGCTGCCGCCTCTCTTACGCAGATTCGTAAAAGCCTCATGCCCCGGCGTGTCAATAACCAGCAAGCCAGGAATCTCAATCTCGCCCTTAATCATCGAAAGCAATGGACCGACGAGCTGTTTAAGTGTGTCAACTGGGAAGAAGCTTGCGCCGATGTGTTGTGTGATTCCTCCAGCCTCGCGGGCTTGGACGCTTGTCTTACGGATTTTGTCCAAGAGCAAAGTCTTGCCAGTATCAACATGACCAAGAACGCATACGATGGGTTGGCGAATGGGCATTTTTGCTTTTTTTCCTTAACTGGGGGGTAGATAACTAGTCACTCAATGGCGTACTTCGAAACTAATAAACCATTACCCTAATAAACACTCAGCCCTTTCGTTCACAACATTTTTAAATATGCGGTAAAATTCTGTTGAGGTGGTGAGAAAGTTGGCTTATTGTTCAAAATGTGGAGCAAAGCTGAAAGAAGACGACAAATTCTGTTACGCTTGTGGCGTTTCAGTCTCCAGAGTTGTTAGAGAAGAATTTTCAGTTTCCTCAGACAACCTCATTGAAAGAGTCAAAGCTCTGCTCCATGAGGGAAATGTGACGAGAATAATTGTCAAGGATGAAAAGGAAAGGGTTTTGCTTGAAATACCCGCAACTGTTGGAGTTATTGGTACGGTTCTTGCTCCTTGGCTTGCGGCTTTGGGTGTAGTTGCTGCTTTGGTTACGAATTGTAGGATTGTTGTTGAGCGAAGAGAGTAGACGCTTTTGTGTGTGCAACAGTGCTAGGCCCGTCTATTTGAAGCTAAATAGTTTCGTGCGTTGTTGTGGTTTTTCAAAAAGCTTTTCAGATTGTTAGCTGTAGCTTTTATTGGTTAGGGTATGTCGGATGCGTTATATGTGGACGTAGTTCTGATTGGGGCGAAGGAATGCGAGAGAGTATATGATTGGTTAGGAGCCGCTGAATCTTACAAGAAGGCCTTAGGCTTGGTGCCTGAGCAAGATTTTGCGAAGATGGGTGAGACTTACGAGCGGTTGGGTTATGCTTTTTATCGTGCTGCCATGCAGGCTGAGAGTCTTGAAGAGTTTAGGAACAGGATGCGTCAGTCCGTTTCCTATTATGAGAAGGCTAAGGAGTTCTTCGCAAGGCTGGCTGAGTTGTTAAAAAAGCCGAGAATGCTTCGTTGTGATGCTATGATTGCATATATGGGTTATTGGCTTGCGTCAGAAGTGCCGGAGAAGAAGAGGCTGATTGATGAGTGTTGGAGATTTGCAAAGGAGAGTTTGAAGGTTTTCAAGGAGGCTGGCGATGCTTGGGAGTTTGGGAAAACGTATGGTCAGCTTTCAAAGTGTGTCGTTTTTGGATTCTGTCTTGAGTGGGATTTTCAAGCCCGAGAGAAGATGGTCAGAGAGGCTGTAGACTATGGAGAGCAGGCGATTAAATTTCTTTCCGCTTTAGAAGACCGCTGTGAACTTGCAAAAGCCTATGCAAGAACTGCGTTTTATCTGGGAGTTTTTGACTATTATTTTCTAGACGCAAACGAGAAGGAGAGGGACTACCAAAAGGCTCAAGAATATTGGGGGAAGGCTAAAGAGCTCTCGGAAGATACGGCATTGTTTGAGTTACTCTATCCTATTTTTGGAGGGCAACTTCTCTTGTGGGGAGAGGCTACTGATGAGGCTTTGGCGAATCTCAAGAAAGTCTTAGAGTATGGTAAAAGGACAAGGGACAGATTTATCATCGGATGCGCACTCGATTGGCTAATATATCATACTGGGTGGAGCGGAGTGAAAATTGAAGACCCAGAAGAAATGTCGGCGCTTATCAAAACAGTCCTGCAATATGCTGAAGACGCAAAAAACCAGTATTGCGCAATCTCCTTCGTAAGCCCACGGGGAGACCTTATTTGGGTAGAGACAGCTCAAGCCGAATTCAACGCATGGAAGGCTTACTATGAGACAGATTCAAGGAAAAAGCGAGAACTACTAAATGAAGCAAGAGAGATTGCAAAAGACAGATTCAAGAAAGCTGAGGGTTACAAATACCCAGAAATAATGGTGCATGCAAATCACGTTTTCAGCACGACACTCGTACGTCTAGCCATGACAGAAACAAACTCGGAAGAAAAGAAGAGGCTTCTGGAAGAAGCTCTGGAACACAGAAGCGAAGCTATCAGACTCACTCAACAACTTGAGCCCTTCCTCTATTGGAACCGCGGTGTTATGCAGGCCTCGCTGGCTCGGATAAAGTCTGAACTTGCCGACTTAGCAAAAGACCATGAGGCCAAAAAGAGTATGCTCCAAGAAGCCATAATGGACACGGAAAATGCTTTGAAACTTTGCATTGCTGAACTGCCATTATTTGCGAAGGATTCCAAAGTGTATTTTTATCCTCTAGCATTTCAACAATACACAAATGGAGGCTGGTACGTCCGTCTTTATGAGCTTACCAACAACAAAGAGCATCTGAGAAAAGCTGCAAAAGCCTTTGCTGACGCAGCGGAATCATATCAGAAGGTTGACATAAAAAGTCGTATCGGTGAGTGCCATTGGAAAGCCGCTCAAGCATACGACAATTTGGGAGAGCATTCAAAAGCAGCTGAAAACTTTGACGCCGCATCAAACAACTACAAAATCGCATCGGAAAAGATTCCTCAACTAAAAGACTTCTATCAAGAACACGCACTCTACATGCAAGCTTGGACCGAAATCGAGAAAGCAAGACACTATCACACAAGACAGGAATATGGCTCAGCAAAGGAACACTTCGAAAAAGCCGCCAACTTACATGAATCGCTAAAACAATGGAAATATCTAGCTCCAAACTACGCCGCATGGGCACAAGTCGAACACGCAGAAGAATTGAGCAGGAAAGAACAAAACGAAGAAGCCGTCAGAGCCTTCGAGCAAGCAGTCAACCTATTCGACGAAACCAAAAAATCCCTACAAACCCAGCTCACCAAGATTGAAGACAGAGAAGAGAAGCAGATGGCGACCAGCATGGTTAAAGCAACGGACTCAAGACGTGAATATTGCATTGCAAGAATCGCCCTTGAAGAAGCAAGAATTCTGGACAAGAGAGGCGACCACTACTCTAGCTCAGAAAAATACGATTCAGCAGCTGAAACCTTCGAGAAAATAAGTCAAACGCTAGAATCTGAGCAAGAGCGGAAAGAAATCAAATTTATCGTCACTCTTTCTAGGGCTTGGCAAAAAATGACATGCGCTGAGGCAGAATCATCGCCTGCGCTATACTTGGAGGCATCCGAACTTTTCGAGGAAGCCAAAGAGTTCATTCCAAACGAAAAAACAAAAATGCTCGTGTTAGGACATAGTCGCTTCTGCAAAGCCCTAGAGTCAGGAACCCGATTCACTGACACTAGAGACGCTACACTGCATGCCATGGCTGTACAACATCTGGCAAGCGCCGCCAACTATTATACTAAAGCGGATTTTCAAAACGCTTCGGAATATGCCAAAGCCACCAAATTGCTCTTTGACGCTTTCCTTCATATGGATAACGCCGAGAAAGAAAGCGACCCTGAAAAGAAAGCCAAACTGTATGCCATGACTGAGAAGGTTCTACAAACGTCAGCTGGTTCGTACACAAAGGCTGAGCACCCAGAGAAAATGGAAGAAGTGCTGAAACTGCTTGAAAAAGTGAAAGAGGAACGAGAACTAGCAGCTTCCCTCACTGAAGTATTGCACGCTCCGCCAATCATTTCCACAACAAAAGCCTTCACCACCCCGACACCAACCCATGAAGAGGCAGTCGGCTCAGAAAGATTCGAACACGCCGACATACAGGCAAACGTCATAATCCGCCAGAAAGAACTGAAAGTCGGCGAAAAGCTCAACTTGGAAATAGAGCTTGTTAACGCCGGAAAGGGCTCTGCCCTCTTGATTAAAGCCGCAGAAGTTATTCCCCAAAACTTCGAGCTAATAGAAAAACCTGAAAACTACCGTGTAGAAGACTCTTATCTTAATCTAAAGGGAAAGCGACTTGACCCCTTGAAGACTGAGGAGGTTAAAATCGTACTCAAGCCAAAAACCCAAGGCGTTTTCCAACTGAAACCGAAAATATTATACATAGACGAAAATGGCAAGTACAGGTCCCATGAACCTAAACCAATAACCATAACAGTCAAGGAACTCGGAATTAAAGGCTGGATCAAAGGAGAAAGATAACCAACCTAACACCATACAAGATAGTTTTGCAAAAGCAGCGTCGAAAACTTTTTCAATCTTCAAATACTCAAAAATAGTACCATCACATCAAGTTCTAAAAATCCAAAATGCTATTCTGTTTTCGCAGTTATCAAAAATACTCCTAACACCAATAGTAAGATGCTCAAAAATCCGAAAAACCCTGTGAACATTTCTAAAACACTGCTGCTTGTGAACGTGAAATAAGCCGCTAAAGAGCCAACAATAATAAGCAATAACCCAAAAAATTTTTCAGCAAGAGTCAATCCGAAACTGCCTTCTTCACTCATCTTTTCAACCCTTCACTTTCAATGCGCTTTACATCATAGAACATGAACTGTTATATAAATTTCCCTCGCCTCACTTTGTCTCTTCAAGTTTTGCCGGCAAATACTCATCAACAATATACGTTAAACCATATCTACTAAAAGCCTCTTGCTCCGCCTTCCTCTTAATCTTCATAAACGTCTTAATCTCCCTCTGCCACAACTGATCCTTGTACCGTGGGTCTCTCTGCAACTCGTAAAGCCTCTTCATATCAACCTCGTCCAACGGATCCGTTGGCAACTTATAACTAACAATGTCTGTTGCCCACACACCACTCCATTTCGCGTCAGGCGTATTCAACTCTCTTAGGTGGGCAGCGTTTGCAGAGCCAGAGATTATCACCATTGCTATGTGCATTCCCCATGGGTCGCCGTCCGTGAAAACGTAAACCGGAACGTTCAGTTCCCTATTCAGTCTCCTAATGAAATGTCTCGTAGCCCTCGGCGCTTGTCCAGCCGTCAGAACAAGTATGGCATTAAACTTCTTGTGTACGTTCTCCTCTATGAAACGTGTGAATAAGCCGCCTTTCTCTATAGCTATGACTTTGTCAGCTGTCGTCTTCACAAATTCAGCAGAAGTCAAAGCTGGTCCAATCAAGACACCGTCCGGATGCGAAGTCAAGTTTAAGGTTCTTCCCTCATAACCCGGCACAGTATACTCTATTACCAAATCGCCGAAAACTGCTGAACGCTCTTCTGGGAAAATGCTGAAATCCTCCCGCGAAAATCCCAAAACAGTTTCTAAATCCGTCACAATGTTGTTTGATTCCTGCTGGTCTTTGAAGGTCATCTCATAGGCTTGTGCAGAATAATAAACGTCTCTCAGCGTTGATGTTTTGCGTTGCGAAGACAATTCATGCGCGAACGCTCCAGCCCAAACAAGCTGGGTAAAAGGTTTTAGATGGCGTATGTGGCGAGCGTTTCTGCGAACTTTTTTATCGCCTAAAATGAACTGTCTAAATTGTGGGTCGTAGTGGATGTTTTCTATTGATCGGCTAGGCATTTCTATTGATGGGAAATATCCACTATCAAGTTGGTCGTAGACTTTGACTCCAAGATTTTCCAAATTTCCAATGACTTCTTTTTTTCTTTCAATCATACTAACTTTATGCTTCTTCAACTCCAAACCTCTTCACACTCTTCAAAAGTTTTTCTATATCTGGAGGCTTTTCTTTTCCAGCCAATTCAGTTGAGAACTCGGCTATTTTCGGCAAGTATTTGCTGAACACGCCAAGCCTCTTCTTTTCCCTGTCAACATGTTCTCTTCTCGTCATGAAACGCTGGATTTGACGGGCAACTTCGCGCAATCCATTAGCTATTTCTCTTCTAACCTCAGGTCTGTCAGCTATGAATTCCTTTCCAACAGTCTTGTACGGAACCTTCGTGCTGCAAACATGCACCAAAATCGCAATCGGCATGTCTGGCGTGACTCTGTACCGGCGCCAATTCATAGCGGTTATCACTTTAACTGAAACATCGCTAGCCTCATCATAAAGCAGTGGAATTCTGTTCGCAAAACGGTAAATCATGAAGGTTCCTTTTTTCGGAATTTCTCCTCCGTAGGCAATTCCAGCTTCAATAATGAAGGGGTGACCAGCATATGTTGCGGGTTTACGTTGATGAACAGCTACAAATTCTGGTTTCAATTCTTTAAGAATTCCAGCCTTCAATAGCTCCTCGCCTAAAGGAGACAAACAACTTGCATCCGGCGGCAAAAACTCCTTGAACCTCTTGAGCATATGCATTAGCCTGACAATTTCCTCGTGAGAAAGTCTCTTCGGGTTTTTAGACGGGCTTATGTTGCTGGATTGCAGAAACTTTTGTGCAGTGATCTCTCCAACTCTGTGAAAATGGTTTCTCAAAAACTCCAACATGTTATGATAAGGCGATATTTGTATGAGGCGTTGAAGAAGCTCCACATCCACACCATAAGGATGCGGTAAAGTCTCTTTTGGCGGTTCCGGCATTTCTTTGGTAACTCTGGTGAACTTGTATAGCCTGCCTTTTGGGTCAACAAAAGTCAAATTCGCATACGGATTGACCATGGCTGTCTGTTTGAAATAATCCAGAATTTTGGGCATAGCCCTAAGGTAATCGCCTTCCAGAGAGAACTCAACTACTGTTCCCCGCCACTGTTCCTTGTTTATGAGAACTTTCCTATCAAGAATAATTGGGCGGTTTCTCTGAATGTCAATCATAAGCTTGTACATGTAGATTTTCGCCATGCCAGGACTTGAAGTGATGCATGCTGGCTGGTGCGTAGTGATTTGTCCATACAAGATTGCCATTTTTCCGCCTAAGCCAAACGTTCCTCTTTGCTGTTTTAACTTGTATTTTGAGCCGAAAAGCACCTGTCCAAAAGCTGAAGGTATGTGCCTCGGCGGAACCCCTATGCCGTTGTCCTCAACTCTCAACTTGTAGATTTGGGTTTCTTTGCTGGCTTCCCCTTCATAGGATAATCTAACGTAAATGTTAGGTGGTATTTTGAGACTTTCAGCAGCATCCAATGAGTTTTCCACAAGCTCTCTTATCGCTGCAAAGATGGCTCGGGAAGGGTTTGTGAAACCGGCAATGTCACGGTTACGGTAGAAGAAATCTGAAGCGCTTATCTCTTCGAATGTTATTTGAGCCACTTTAGCCTTCACCAGCATCTTCTCTAACTGCGAACATTTCTATCGATATGCTTTGCTCATTCTTTAATTTAACTACATTTGCAAGGCGAGAATTAATCATTTTTTGAAGGGAAACGGCCATAACTCCTTGAGAGACTTCACTTTAACGCTTTCAAACAGTATTCTGCCATTTTCCGCTTTTGCCACAATGATTTTAATTTTGGGGGTTTTTGCAAAATCGCTGATGTATTGTAGGCATGCTCCGCATGGTCTAGGCTCATTTTGGCTTTGAGCGTCCATCACTATGCCTATTTCCTCGATTTTCCGATTATTATGCAAGACGGCATGATTGATTGCACATCTCTCGGCGCAAACGCCGAGCCCAGAAACCCAGCTTTCAACGTTACATCCTTCATAAACTCGTCCGTCTTCTGCGAGGGCTGCGGCGCCAACTCTGAAGCCCCACAGCACATATGCGTTGTTCATGACTCTCAAAGCAGCTTCTAACAACTTCCTTTCAGTTTCTTCAATCTTAGCCATCAACATTCCCTACCACTTCATTTTCGCAGCGAGCGTACATAGTAGTATTCCCCAATTTGTTTTTGAAACTTGTCAAGTTTTGAGTCTTCCTTGTTAACCCTCGGTCTTCTTGTAACTGAATCTCTCCGAAAAGTCACTTCCATATCTTTCAGAAAAATATTCATTCCATCTCGTAAGCTTGATGGCTGGTTTGCTATGCCTCTTGCTCCGGGTTCTCCCGTGAAAACCATTAGGCGGTCGGCTATAAAATCCTGGGCAACCACGTCGTGTTCGACAACGAAGGCTGTTACGTTATGGTTTTCAACAACTCTTCTGATGGTCCGTGCCATATTCAATCTTTCTTCGACATCTAAGTAGGCGCTTGGCTCGTCGAGTAGGTAAAGTTTGGCTTTGCGAGATAGGCATGCGGTGATAGCGACTTTTTGTAGTTCGCCGCCACTAAGTTCATTCACGTTTCTGTCTAAAAGCGGCTCTATCTTTAAAGGTTGAAGGATTTCCGTCTTGTACCAGCTTGAAGAGAAGTTCTCTTTGGTAATGCTTATTAAAAGTTCCTGAACTGTTCCTTCAAATTCCACAGAAATGTACTGGGGCTTGTAGCTTATTTTCAATTCACCAAATTTTCTCCCATCATCAGCCTCTTCAATTCCAGCCAAAATCTTTACGAAAGTTGTTTTTCCTATGCCGTTGGGTCCCAGAATTCCGATGATTTCTCCCTTTTTAATTTCTCCCTGATGGGCAACTAATTTAAATCCTTCATACGTTTTTTCCATTTGCGCCCATTCTAACAGTGTTTCACCGGCATCAAAGCTTACTGTTGGCGGCTTCTCATGAAACACTATTGCTTCTTTTCGAAAACGGACGTTCTCGTCTGGAATGTACCCTTGCAGGTAGATGTTTATGCCAGTTCTAACGCCGTGAACGTTCGAGACAATGCCATACACACCTGGTTCTCCATAGAAAATGCAGATTTGGTCAGAGAGATAATCTATTATTGCCAGGTCATGTTCCGCCACGATTATTGTTTTCGCGTCGGTTTTCAAGTCTCTTATGGCTTTGGCTACTTCAAGCCTCTGCTTCACATCTAAATAGCTTGACGGTTCGTCAAAAAGATAGACATCTGCTTCACGGCATATTGTTGCTGCAACTGCCACACGCTGTAGTTCACCTCCGCTTAAAACCTCAAGGGGGCGATTCCAAAACTGTTTAAGTCCAAGTTGCTCGGCAATAGTATCCAGCTTTTTTCTCTCATCCACCTTTTCCAACAGTTCTCCAACGTTTCCGGAAACAACCTTCGGAATCTTGTCTACATATTGTGGTTTATGCGAAATTTTGAGTCTTCCTTCAGCCATTTTTTGGAAATAGTCTTGAAGCGTTGAACCTCTAAAATGTGTGATTACTTCGTTCCAGTTAGGCGGTTCTTCATAACTTCCAAGGTTTAGTTTGATTTCTCCGGAGAGTATTTTGAGAGTTGTTGTTTTACCTATTCCGTTTTGTCCAAGTAAGCCTAAAACCATGCTTGGTGAAGGGGTTGGGAGTCTGTAAAGTTTGAAAGTGTTTTCTCCAAAACGGTGGCTGCACTCTTTCTCTAATTCATCTGGAAGATTAACTATCGAAATGGCCTTAAACGGACACTTTTTTATGCATATTCCACATCCTGTGCAAAGTGATTCTACAATTACAGGTCTATCGTTTTCAAATCGTATGGCTTCTATGCGGCTTCGCACTATGGGGCAGAAACGATGACATAATCTGCCGCAGCGTTTCGGTTTGCACTTATCTGCATCTAATACAGCGATTCTCGTCATGATTAATCTTACAATAGTCTAGATTAGAGCATTATAAACATGAGCCTTAAAAAACAAGTAAAATATAGTTCCGATATTATTGTAGAGAAAAATCGCAAAAAAGCTTTTGAATTATTGACTTTTTA
>Ga0315314_1001009_pt1 | contig 26978 bp, 28 predicted proteins | sample TDP9_MG_FD_203631 | JGI IMG/M metagenome (GOLD analysis project Ga0315314, IMG submission 203631) | Freshwater sediment microbial communities from Lake Towuti, South Sulawesi, Indonesia - TDP9 | ecosystem: Environmental > Aquatic > Freshwater > Lake > Sediment | place: Indonesia: South Sulawesi... | reverse complement strand
TAGTGGTAGGATTCAATTGTGAAGTGAACGTTTCCTCCGTATCTGAGAAACTGTAGGCAGTAGCTACCTTGTCCATCTGTCACATAATGTATGCCTTTGGCGTCAGGATACGTAATCTCTGTAATCCGGAAGACTTCAACCCATTCTATTCTATATCCGTTTTCGTCCCAGATTATGAAACCTTCAAATGAGACCTGCGGTTGGGGGTGTGTTTCCCACCTGATCCGCCATTTTTCTCCTTGGATAAAGAATAATGAAGAGGTCGGCTGCCCTTCGGAGAGTGTGAAGTCTGTAACGTAATGCCATGTTTTGGTGTTGGTGCCCTGTTCAAGAGCGGTCACTCTTGTTTGAAGGTTGGAGATTGCTTGCCAAATCTTATCAAAAGGATTTGCTCCGCTATCCATAGCCATGGCGTTGACCATAGTCCCAATGAGGAAAGAAACCGTCACAATGCCAATAACTATAGTGGCTTGTCTTTTCATAACTATGTTCACCCTCTCTCCATAAACGATTAAACAGTCTTCCAATCAGGTTGAATTAACGATTTATGGAGAAATCTTCTACCAGAAGGCAAGTCCACTCGACCCCACCACTCAAACGCAGATCTCGAAGGCAGCTAACTTCTAGAAAACGTCGTTTCCTTAAATATTCAAATTGTCGATTAAGTTTGTGAGGCGTGAAGGTTGGATATTGCAGGTATTTTGAGCCAGGTTGATGGCGAGAGACTTTACAAGCATGTTCTGAGACTGGAAGGAACCAGACACCCAATCGACACGCCTGAGAAACTGAACGAAGCCGCCGATTACATACTCTCCGAATTCAAACAATATGGACTTGCAGCCAAGGAGCAGACATTTCAAGTTGAAGGCTTCCCCAGCACTTTCCGAAATATCGAAGCAACGATTGGAAAAGGAAGCGAACCAGAACTGCTCATAGTCTCTCACTATGATACTGTTGAAAACTGTCCCGGAGCTGATGATAATGCTTCTGCAGTAGCAGTTATGTTAGAAACTGCCCGCGTTCTCGCAGGAGCAGAAAACGCAGGCAACACTAGCTTTGTCAGTTTCACGTTAGAAGAGCTTAACCCCAGTTACCTGTTGAAGGCTAGACAAATCGCCCAACGTCTCGGGTTAAAAGACTCGCAGAATCGGTACACCAGCATGAGAACTCACGAAACAATGAAGAAACTGCTCGAACTCCAAAGAAAACATTGGAGGACGGGCAAAACGTCTTCAGAAGCTTTCGCCGAAGCACGAATTCAAATGCAGACTCAAATGACTGATACCGAAGTCAAATACGTTCAAGAGCTTGAAGAACTGTACAAGGGAATAAAGTCTTGGATGGGCGCAACCGCCACCGTCGGAAGCGCATCTTGGGTTGAAGAAGCAATTCGGACGAAAAGGAAATTGATGGGCGTTCTATGTTTCGACACAATAGGCTACACCTCAGAGAAGGAACATTCTCAGACTATTCCCGCAGACATCAGCCCTGAAATCTTCCAGACACAAAACGTCCAAAACGCCACCACAGGCAATTTTCTCGCAGTATTTGGAGACGCAAACTCAGACAAACTAATCCAAACATTCCGCACTCAAAGCGGCCTTGACTCGGTCAATCTTCCTTGTGCTTGTCTACAGGTTCCACTAAGCTACCAGCAAATCGAAGAGGTCATGCGCGACTTGTTGAGGTCTGATCATGCACCCTTCTGGCAGCGTGAAATACCCGGTCTCCTCTTGACAGACACGGCTGATTTGCGAAATCCATACTACCATACCCCAGCCGACACCATTGAAAAACTCAATTTTGATTTCATAACAAGAATCTGCAAGGCAACAATCGCCACTGCAATTCAGACGGCTCAGCAATAGGCTGAATTTTGGTATAACAGCTTGTCAGAGTCATGGGCTTCTATATCAGCAAAAGAAGAACAAAGAGAGTCTCCATATCTCTCATATGGCGAACAGAAGAAGAACCGATATGGTAGAGCAGAACAACCCAAAAAGAAATGCTATGGCTGTGGATGTCCAGAGTTTCTTGCGCGTAGGATATATGCTGTAAAAGAAAATGGAAAACGCGGACAGCAAAAATGCCGTGGAACCCAGCAAGAGAGTAATCTTCAATGAAAACGGGGTTGGCTCACCACTCATACCCGTGACCTGCAAAACCGTTAAGGTCAGCGCCGCCAACGTTCCAGGATAAGAAGCATTGATTATCGGTTTGATGAATTTCTCCTCAAACTCTTCCATAGAACAAGCCTCTCTCCAACGTTTTCAATAGATGTAATTAGTTCAGGCTTAAACGTTTTCTTAAGCGCGAACTAATGGATGCTTGAGATGTTTGAAAGCGAAGCATCCACACGTGCATATCATTTGTGTTTGGCAAGGGCGCAAACCTTAAGAATTAAATGCAACAGTCACATCTAACGGGATGTTTGAGTATGCCTGCACTAGAAATGAAAAGAAAGGCACGAGCGTTTGTTCTCATCGAGACAACACCTGGGATGGAGAAGAAAGTAATGGAGGACCTCATGAAAATCGACGAAGTCAAGGAAGCCCACATTTACTCTGGAGAATTGGACATAATCGCGGTTTTGGAAGTGGAACGCGAAGTGGTTGTTCCCGGTTCGCAGAAGATTTCCGACCTAGTAATAGATAAAATCCAGCATATCGATGGAATCCAAGACACGGAAACACTGATACCCACATACTCAAAGACCAAGTGGCCTGAATCGGTTTAATCGTCTCACTTCTAGCTTCATGACGTTCTGGGCGTCTATCAGATTACTTAATCACTTCCCGATCTTTCATCGAGCAGCTTCATCGAGCGAGAGAGAATGAACGCCTGCCGAACTGGCACCTCTCATGATAGACTCTGCCCACGCCAAATCAAGCCATGGAAATATCTTCTATAAATCTGTGATGAAAGAATTCTGCATAGAAAAATCCTACATACCCGCAATATTGTGGTCGTCAATCGAAAGAATTATCTGCCTAGTCATAGAGAAACAAAAGAGGGACAAGAATGTACACGAATTCCACCTTTTGGTTTCCTTTTGGAAACATATTCCTCTCCGGCTTCAAATATCGCGACCGAACCAGCATCATCAGCGACATTCTAGACACAATAAACAGCAACCCCAAAGGAAAAACCAAAACCAGCATAATGCGGGACGCAAACCTAAGCCTAGAACAAGTGAACAAGTACCTGCATCACCTTGTGATTTCAGGCGCGATAAAAGCCACAAACCCTCTCGAGAGCCAAGAACTCGCAAGATACCGACTGACAGCGAAAGGATTTGTCCTAGCTAGGGACGCCGCAAAATGGCGTTATGCTCTAGCGCATCCTCCACGAACAATGTAGCATGAGTTGCGTGCGGGTTGAGGTGGAAAGTGAGAGGAATTCAGTGAGTGATTAGTGTCAAACGTTGATTCTCTTCCCGCACACTGAGGTCTCAAGAGGTCTTATTATAATAAGCTAATGCAACAATTCTCTATACTGCCCTACCCGCACGAATTCTGTCTTACGGTTTTTATATGAGGCTGCATACCTATGTTGACTGCATCCTAAATTGGAGTCTTAACCAATGCTTGCAGTTGAGACCAAGAACCTCGTAAAGCAGTACGGCAAAGCAACTGCGCTCAAAGGTCTAGACTTCACTGTCGACGAGAAAGAAATCATGGTTCTCCTAGGTCCAAACGGCTCGGGAAAGACAACTCTGCTTCTCATCTTAGCCACTGTGCTCAAGCCATCGTCAGGCATGGCTAAAGTCATGGGTCTCGACGTTACAACACAGCCCACTCGCGTCCGTCAAATACTGGGCATTTCGTTTCAGGATGCACGCGGCTTCTGGCGCCACAAACCACCAGAGATACTGCGATTTCACGCCACCATATGCGGCGTGCCAAAAAGCAGACGAGAATCCATGATAGAACAGATTCTAAAAGACTTAGAGCTCTGGGATGCCAGAAACAAGCTATTCATGCACCTGTCAGGCGGACAAGGCAAACGCTTGGAAGTCGCCAAAGTCTTGATCCAGCGTCCGCCTTTCGCCATCCTTGATGAGCCAAGCAGTCAAGTTGACCTGCGTGGCAAGCGCATCATTTGGGAGCACATACGCAAGCTAAGGGAAGAAGGCTCAACCATCCTCGTGGCCACAAACGAAGTGCGCGAGGCAGAGTACCTAGCCGATCGAGTAACGGTTCTTGATCAAGGAACGAATGTCGTATGCGACACTGTGCGAAGCCTTAAGGACAAAATAGCTGGAGGCGACATCGTTGAATTACACGTCGACGCCCAAGACAAAACAGACTTGGAGAAAGCGCTGAGCAAGCTGGATGGAACAGTCAAGATTGCGTCCACTGGACAGAATCAGTTTCGCGCTTACGTGTCGATGGCAGAATCATGGGTGCCCAAAATGACGAGCTTATGTTACAAGAAGAACGTGCGCGTGGTTTCAGTCAGAGTCACTGAACCTTCGTTAGACGACGTTTTTCTGCACTTCACAGGCCGCGCTTTGGAGGCAACACCCACAGTTGAGTAACGTCCTCCGACTGGTCTGGTTTGATTTCAAACAGGAGCTGAATCCGCCAGTCTGGATAATAATGCAATGGTTCACTTTCGGTATGCAATTAGCTGTCTACGGAGCACTAATCTCACGCCTCGTCACTGGACTCGGTGACTACCTTCAGTTCTACGCTGTGGGCTTCGTTGTCATGATGACCTTTGAAATCGGTTCACATACAGGTCGCCACTTCGTGGAGCATGCCCATGAGGGACGATTGCCGTATCTACTCAGCCTGCCAATTCCGCGTCGTGCTCTGTTCTTGGCTATAACCTTGCAGGGTGGAGCTGAACTGGCCCTATTGCTGTCAGTTCCGCTGTTCGTTACGTTGGCGATTATAGGCAATCTCACTGTCATTTCAGTTGCAGCCGCAGTTGCCACTTTGTTCTGGTTGGGCTTCGGAGTAGCAGGCTTGATGTTAGGTTTATCTTTCATCGCCTTTCGCTCAGCAGATGTTTACGCAGCCATTACAGCGGCGCTGGGCAGCCTCATAATTCGATTCAGCACAGTGTTCTATCCGCTCATCTTTCTTCCGCCGCAATATGCTTCGGCGGCGTTCTTGAGTCCACTCACTTATGGAGCTGATTTGGTTCGCTTATTCCTTGGATTCGACCCAAGCCTACTGTTGAATCCAACCTATGCAGCAGCTGTTCTCGCAGCCTTAGCTGTCTGCACTCTGGGCTTGGGCGTGTTGCTTCTGCAAAGACTTGTCGAGGGCGTGAAGAGCGGATGAGTGAAGCTAAGCGCATACTGCAGGTGGCACGCAACGACTTCTCTTATTTCTTCCGCACAAAATGGCTGATGGCGATACTCCTAAGCCTAAACCTCTCCGACATGCTTGTAGTAGCCTTAGTCTACAGGAAAATGATGACCTTCAACTATTTCCAGTTCTTCGTTCCAGCCGTGGTCGTTATGGGCTTGTTTGCCGCGTCGCTAGACACGGGCAGACGCATTTGGCTGGCTATACGAGAGAACGTCATCCAATATTACTTGTCACTTCCAATCAGCACACATGGCTTAGTCATTGCCTACCTGCTTGCAGGAGGACTCGCCGCCCTAGTCTATTCGAGTTCGCTGCTCATCATAGCGCTCATCGTTCTGCCAGCTCAGGCAATCGCAACCATATTCATCTTAATGCCGTTTCTCTTCATCCTAGCCATGGGACTAGCCGGCATCGCAGCCACACTCGCAGCTTTGGCGTCTACTCACGGAGAATACTTCTTTGCTTATCAACAAGTCGTGCAGGTTTTCCTTTTGACGTTCAGTACAGTGTTGTATCCAATCGACGTTATTCGACAGTATTTACCGTCGTCTCTAGCTGTTTTAGCAGCTGCTAATCCGCTGAGTCAGGCATCGGAAGCCATTCGTCAATTCGCCTTCGCAGGCGCACCGATTCAACCCGTATTCTTAGCGAACATGCTTATAGTTAGCGTTCCTTTTGCAGTTTTGGGCGGAGTTGCTTACTCGTTCGCTCTGTCTACCATTCGAACGAAAGGCAAACTCTGACGAAGCCTTCTGAGCTTCAAGTCTGTTTTCCAGATTCTGATGAGCTGCAGCGCACAGTAAATTTCTTATTTATTCGCTGCCAAATAGCCTAAATATCGGTGAAAGAAGTTGGCAGAAGAAAAGAAAAAGAAATACTATTACTACAAAAAGAAAGAGAAAACAGCAAAGGCAGTCAAGAAAAAAGCAGCAAAGAAAAAGAAGTAGCAGACTAACGCTTTAGGAACTTGGGTAAGCATCGTTCGTCGCTGAGCGGGTCGAACCTATCTAGCTCGCTTGCGTCAAGCGGCGTCACTATTCTCGAAACCATGCCGTGAAGACTGTAGGGCAACCGAATAAGCCGCATGCCTCCAGTCGTAACCCACTCGTCGATCAAGAACCCTTTTTTCTTCAATTCCAAAGCCAAAGCCCTTCTCTGCACGCGCTTCCACGTGAACGGCTCATAGTCCAACACGTGTATGTGGAATCCTCTGCCCGAGTAGACAATGCGCAACTGTGAAAACTGCCCCTCTAATTCTTCGTGCAGTTTGATTGTTTCTTCTTTCACCATGTTCAATTCCAGTTCGCAGAAGGCTAAGCCTTGACGTCGCTTCATCTTGTCGGCTAACGTTCCATGAATCGGACAAGTCAAATTTTCCGGGTCCAAGTCGAAGGCTAGTTCCTGACCGATGGCACTCTGCTTTTTTCCATAGACATTTCTGTCATAGTAAGCTGATTCAGGCAGAAACTCCAGAATCTGCGCATTAAGGTCGGGCAGGTCTTTGTATTCATCGATGATTATTGTCGTTGAAGCGTCTTCCTCGAACTCTTTTGGAAAAATGTGCGTGTGTCTTCCTATGATGACCGCAAACTTAACTGAGCCAAGCAAGCTCCACTGCTTAAACCATTCATTCAGCTTGGAAACATCAAACTCCTTTTGATAATATTCTCTTCTTTCCCTTAGCGAGGCGTAGCGCATACCTTTGGGCAGGTTGTATCTAGGCTTCACGAGCCCATCATCTAACAAATAGCCATAATATAGCTTGTTGCACAACTAACATTGTTCATTAAGAGAAGGTTAGCCATTTAGGCTTTCCATAAATGTACTCTGTCAAAAACTCCGCGAAGCCCCTATTCGCTTTATGCAGGCTGGCTATTTCTTCATTTACCAAGACTCTGACATTGGTTGCAGCAGCCTTTGAGATCAGTTCTGCGACCCCGATTTGCCGTCCGCCTTTCTTCAGGCTTTCACGCAGCAAGTCAACAATGTCTGTGTACTTGCGTTTGACTTCGACAACCCAGCGTTCATCTTCCAGACGTGGTCCAGAAACAGTTGTCGATGCCCCAAGATGCTTGCGTAGGAACCGTTCGCACTCCACTCTTCTTTCTATTGGTGGACCCAGATGCTTCTTTGTCAATGAGAGATAGCGGTCTTCAACTTCGAAGAGCAGCACGTTCAAGTCGGTTTCATTGCTCCACACAGCGTCGTTGATGATGTGAAAATCGTTGTGTGCGAACATGTTGCGCAGTGAACGTTGCGTCTTGTAGAGTTGACCCCAAAGAATGTCTGGAACAGTCTTGACCTTACCCACCTTGATAAAGACCAGCGCTGTGCCACGTTCATCGATGTTCTTGACAAGCTGGTTCTGAGTCAAGACTCTTGTTGCGCGAGGGAAGAAAAGGTTCTCCGATGGAAATTTCAGAAAATGTCGGCTGGCTGCAACAAACTCGATCAGGCACTGTGGGCGAACCGCAGACGCTACGTTTCTTCCCTTATCGACTGGATCAACCATTATGAGCGGTTCAGCGAAAATTTTTGGAAGGTCCTCCTCTTTGCCCTTATAGTAGCTCTGATAATCGATCGTCCATGGTTTTTTCCACGCTGCTGCAACTTCTAAGACGTTCACAAGTGAGCTGTACTTCAATGTTAAGAGTTCGCATAGGTAGCCGCTGAAGCCTCCAACCTTTATTTCAGCACCATAGACACCTATGCCCTTCATGAACCGTTTCAACAGGCGAACTTCTATTCTCAACTGGTCGTTCAATCTGGGCTTCACGAATTCAGTGTGGTAGGGCGTGCGGTCAGTGGCGCTTAACCATTCGCCTGGCGTCGCCTTGTAGCATGGAACGATATTCACGCGGGTTGATTTTACAAAGGCTTCAAGGTAGGGATGTTCTGCAAACCTTTCAACTTGCTTTGAACCTTTTGTTGCTTCTCTCGCTATTTTTAGGCATGTGGTTCCCAGGGCTTTTCGCGGGGTTGAGGTTGGCAGTTGAAAGAAAATGTCGATTTCGGGTTCATCTTTGAGCCACGTGTCTTTTGCTACGGAGCCTTCAACTCTTACTGTGGCTTCAACCTTTGCTTTCTTAGCTGCTTTTTCAACGCGCTTCACAAGCGTGTCAGCAAGCTCGGTGACTTCTTCTCTCTCACTTTGGGACGGCGTTATTTTCCGCGTAACTTCGGCTAACACTTTTTCGAGACTCGACGAGGGAGTCATGCGCGAACCCTTTAGTGGCATACTTCTCGCAGCGTGGAGTAAATAGGACCCTTGGGCGTCAAAACGCTCTTCTTCAATCTTAAACAATCTGCTCTCACAATGCCGAAGTCGTAGTCTGCCAATTCTTGAATGCTACGGGCGAGCTCAGCTTTGTTGCGTCCAGTTTTCACTCGTGCCAGCGTTAAGTGTGGGCTGAACCCTTTCGGGTCGGCTCTGAACCCAAGCTGGCGCAGTTGGGATTCCAGTTGATTTGCCACGTTCTCGAGCTCTTCAGAACCTTTTACTATTCCTGCCCAGACAACACGTGCATAACGCAGGTCTGGGAAAGCTCCCATTCCATGTACTTCGCAATCGAAGGCTGGGAAGTCCACTTTCTTCATGCCTTCCTGAATCGCATCGACCATAGAGGCTGAAATATCCCCAAGAAAACGCAGCGTTACATGAATGTTCTGAGGCTCGACCAACTTCAAATCCGCGCCAGTTTGGGCTAATCTATCCTGCGCCTCCTTGAACTTCTGCAGAACAGACGGGTTGTTTATGTCGAATGCTAAGAAGCTGCGAATGGTCTCTGACATTAATCGAAGCCCTCGTGTCTACTTAATCTTCAGGCTTTTAAGCATGTCTAGACTTGTCACGGGTTCGCGCGGTTATAAGTGGCTTTAAAAACGCTATTGAAGATATCAAGCTAAGAGTCTTGAAGCAAATGAACCCAAAAGTAGTCATTGGAATAGCTGGAATGCCCGGCGCTGGAAAAGCTGCGATCAGAAGCACAGCGGAGAGCATGGGCTACGCGGTCGTAATCATGGGCGACGAGATAAGGGAAGAAACCAGGAGAAGAGGTCTTGAGCCCACACCTGAAAACATTGGCAAGATCATGATTAAACTGCGAGAGGAGGAAGGTTCCACAGCCGTGGCGAAAAGATGTATCCCTAAGATCGAAAACGCCAAGTCGGACATCGTATTCGTCGACGGCCTCAGAAGCTTGGATGAAGTTGACGCTTTCAAGAGGCACTTCGCTGGTTTCAACCTCATAGCCGTTCATTCTTCGCCTGAAACACGGTTTCAACGCCTGTCTAAAAGAAAGCGTAGCGACGATCCCCAGGGCTGGGAAGTCTTCTGTCAGCGTGACTTGAGAGAGTTAAGTGTGGGTCAAGGCGACGCTATCGCACTGGCTGATTACTTAATCGTGAACGAGGGAACGTTTGAGGAGTATAAAGCTCAGATCAGAGGCGTTTTGGAGACTGTGATCCAGCGATGGATGAAGAAGTAGAAATCCAGATTGAAGTTGAAGTAAACCCGACTGAAGACGAAGCCAGAGTCAAGCGTGCTGTGGAAAACGTTTTTGGCAATTTACAGTTCGAAACGAAGCCGTTGAAGCGAGGAAGCTTATTGCTGGTTAGAACCAGAGGAACGGATGGGTTGACTAAATTCTACAATTTGCTTCGGCGAGAGAGAATTCGAGACGCGGCTAGAGCAGTCTTGCATAGAGCACTGAGCGGCCGCTCCATCGTCTTTTACCTGAACAAGCAAGTCTCCTATGCAGGACACATTTCGTTCTCGCAGCCCACTGGCGAGTCCCCACTTGGACCTATAAAAGTGCAGATTCAATGCAGTGATCCTCAAAACCTTATTGATTGGCTTGCACCCAGAACAGCGTAGGCATGAAGCCGAGGAATCTGCGCGTGTTGTTGACGCCTATAGCCTAGCCAGTGTTTCAGGCGCTTTTATTCAGTCCATTTGTATCTTTGTCGAACGTTAACACGTACGGGTTTATTAAATCGTAATACACTCGTTGATGTTGAACACCTCACTCTCAAGGAGACTCTATATGACTGCGCATGAACCTGAGCCAAACGAACAGACCGAAAGAATGAATAGAAGAGTAGATCACGTACTCAGTCAAATACTCGGAAAAGAAGCCGCTGAAACTCTCTACTGCCATCTGGAAGCCACGCACTCAATTCAAAGACACCATCTCGCACAGGAACTTGACCTTCTCAACCAAGCTTTGAGGGAATACTTGGGACCGGGCGCAGCAATCATAGAACACATGTTACACAAGAGTCTCCAACCTGAACTAGAGGAAGATTTTGGCCTTCCTGATCGAGCCAAGGTTTTAAAACTGGCGTGACAAACGCCCCTCTAAGTTTTTAGAGTCAAAAAATAAAAGCCAGCGCGCTGTTTTCAGTTACTCTGGAGTGCCCGCATTTGGACATTGGTTTATCTATGCTGTTCTGTTTAGGCGAACCTTTCGCAAACATGCTTGGACATTTGACGGAATACGACATACGATGTGTAGAACTTGTCGACGAAGGCACGCACGCGTTGAATCGAAAACGAGTGACCGCTCTCAAAAAGATTGCTTCGAACAACGGGTTGGAATTCTCCGTTCACGCACCTTTCGTGGACATCAATATAGCTTCGCCTAATCCTGTGCTGCGCCGCGCCATGCTGAAACGGCTTGAAAAATCCTTAAGCTACGCTCGCGAGTTGGAATGCAGACAGTGGGTTTTCCATTCAGGTTTGAAGTCAGGCGTAAGCGAATTCTATCCTAATCTTGACTGGCAAATCAACCTCCGCTCAGTGAAAACCTTGATGGCAATCGCGAGGAAACTTGGTGTAGACGTCGCCATGGAAAACACTCCGGAACCATTCTACTTCTTGGTCAAACGCATGCAAGACATTGCCTTATTCTACAGCGAATTAGGCGCGGATAATGATTTGAGCATGGCTTTTGATGTCGGGCACGCCAACACTACAAAAGAGATTTTCGGCTTCATCGACAAATTCGCAGATAAGATCGTTCATGTGCATGTTAGTGACAATGAAGGAAAATACGACTCGCATCGTGGCATAGGCTATGGAAAAATCGATTGGCAAGCTGTGGCGAAAGCATTGAAACGCATCAAGTTCAAGGGAGTTATTATGTGTGAGTCGGTGGACCATGTGCACGAAAGCCTCGAAACCATGCGGCGACTCTTTGCCTGACAGCTTAACCGATGAGCTTCTCTTCGGTCAGGCTTGTTCTCTCGTCTTGTTTTGAAGCGTTTCGATGAAAGCTGGCAATCCTTCAATGTCCTTCAAGTCGCGTCCAACCAGCCCATAAAGCTCATTCCAGAAAGTCAAGTTAGGCTTGATCCGGGTTTTTTCCAAGTGTTGTTTCAGGCGATGCGTCCACTCGACTCCACGCCTGTCAAAATCCAGTAGCAGAATGACTTCACTGACCCTTAGATTCTCGATTTCGGTAAGTATGTCTAGGAAAGATTTGCCCGAGGTCTTTGAAGAAACGATTTTGCCTTCAACGCCCAGCTGCCTCAAGGCGCCAACATCTTTCTGTCCTTCCACAACCACGGGGACACCTTTGACTGACTCTGCCCCAAGCTTCCCCAAAAGCTCAGTGAGTCGTTCAGCTTTCCTATGCAAAGCGTCTGGCAAGTTTCTCTACCTTGAAACCTCTATTTGCTTCATCTTTTCGAGATTCGTAGGATGCCTACGGAAGTATTCTCTCACTGGACTGAGTATTTCTGTCAATGCATCCGCCACTCCTTTCTTGAGGTCAAGCGGATGAAGGTTCCCTTTAACGTAGGCTTTCTCCAGCTCTTCGTAAGTGTTGAATGTTTCAGGTCCTCCGTATTTTGGTGGTCGGCTAACTGTCAGACCCTGCTTTTCAGGAAAAACTGTGAGCTTAGCCATTTCTAGCACTGGATTGCCTTCTACTTTCTTCGGCGGACAGAAGGCAGCCTTCAGTTTCGCTGCAATCTCCTCTGGTGAATCATGCACAAATATGCAGCCTTCTGGCACGCTCTTAGACATTTTTGAACCGATTCGAACATTGATCTCAGCATTCTCATCGAATTGCTTGTCAGTTTTCTGCAAGCCCTGTAAGCTAACAAGGAGCGGCGTGTGCACACATACCGGTTTTTTCCAGCCAAGTTTCTCACCCGCATCACGAGCAAGCATGTGAGCTTTGCGCTGATCCATACTTGCACACGCAACATGTAGATTCATGTGGAAAATGTCTGCCGCCTGCATGCATGGATAGAAGACCCAAGCAGTTTCCATATCCATCAGCCCCGTCTCCCGCCCCATTATCGGAAGGGCTCGCCAAGTCCTTTGCAGCGATACGCTCTTAGCTATTCCAATGACATTCTCCCAATACTTGACATCTCGTGTGATGTCTGAAGCCCATCTGTAAGTGACGCTTTCCGGCTTGATTTCGAGAGCTGTGAAACAATCCTTGAAGTATTCGCCGCAGAGACGAATGTGATCCATGTTACCGTCTAATTTGTTGTTAATCCAAGAATGCCAATCAGCAAGGAAAATCGTGTAATCGAAGCCTGCTTCAACCATGTCTTTGATTTTAGAACCACAGACCAAACCCATGCCAATATGCATAAGACCGCTTAACTCAAAACCCCAGTACGCCCTAGGTTTTGCCTCAGTTCTGAGCAGAGCAGCCAGTTCTTCATGAGTCACGATTTCCTGTGCATTTCTTGTGACAAGGTCTACTCGTTTTTCCAAATCCAAGGTGAAACTCCTGCCTTCCTACAGTTGCTTAAAGGCTAACTATAAAAGTTCTCTTTGTTGTCGCGGGCGTTGTTTCCCATGTAACTAACACTCGACTTCATTGTTGGAGCCAAGCGCTCCTCTCTGCGGAGCTCTCTCTGACACGGGAATATGTACGCCCGCGCCCACCGTGTCTCATGTCTGGGTAAGCCCTTCGTCACAAGCAAGGATAGCCTGTTAGGACTATCCAGCCTCGGTTGGGTCCGTTTGCATGAGCCTCGCATCGAGGTGTGCGGTGGGATTGCTCACAAGAAGGTCATCGCTGAAAAACATGTGTAAAACCGTCTAAGATAAGACTTTTGAAGTCTAAGTGCACATTACAGCTTGTGTCACTTGCTTAAGATTTGACATTTTGGGCAGACGAAGCTGCTGGTTGAACCCGTCTTAATCTTCTGTATCATTGTGTGGCAGATTGGGCAGGGCTTGCCAGGTCTGTAAGCAATTTTGAACTGGTCAGCACCGTAACGACCTTTGTTGCCGTAGAAGTCTTTTTCGTAGGCTAACCCGCCTAAGCGGATGCTGTCGCTGAGCACTGATTTGACTGACTTGTGAAGAACCTCGATTTCCTTGCCAGTCAATGATGAAATCTTTCGCTGGGGATGTATTTTCGCGTTGAAAAGCATGTCTTGAACGTAGACGTTTCCAATGCCTGCAACGTTCTTTTGGTCGAGCAGAAAGGTTTTGATGTTGCCGCCCTTCTTTACCAGTAATTGCTTGAAATAGTCTAGTGTGAAATCCGTGCTGAGTGGGTTTACGCCCAGTTTCCCTGCAAATCTGTGCTCACCAAGCTTGTCAGCGTGCATTAAGTGTAGGTAGCAGAACCACCAGACGCGGATAGTGAAACCTGACTTGTCGTTGAAGACGATTTTTACTTGGTATTTCTCAGGCAACTTGTCGCTCGGTCTAAAGTAGATTACATCGGCTCCCATCCCTGGGTTGAATAAGAGGACTTGATTGCCGTCGAGTTTGATGAAAAGCCATTTCCCCTTGCTTTCAACTGATTTGACGGTCTTGCCTACGATGGTTTTCTGGAATTGCTGAAGAGACATGTTAAGGCATTTTGGATTGGCGATTTCAACTTTCGAGATATTTTTTCCAGTGATTTCCCTATCCATCTGCCTGCTTAGAACAGTTAATTCAGGAAGCTCCATGGTTGACGCCTCTCTTCGATTCTCGGGTGTGCGTTACTGGCAGTATTCTCGGCTAATTAATCATTCGATATGGAACAGGCTCTATGAAAGTTGTGCGATTCGAGATTCAGTAAGAGGTTTCTCGAAATCAACCAACTCAAAAACTGGACAAAAACCCATCTTCTTGTACAAGGCAATCGCTGACCTGTTTGTCTTCAACGTGCCCACAAGAGAGTACCTGCATTTAAGCTTCTGAAAAGACTTGAGCATTTCTGAAATCAACGACATAGCTATTCCCTTTCTCCTGTACTGTGGGAACACGCCTAATTCACCTATTACCCCGTGTGGTGGGCGATTCTTTGAGCTTTTAGGCATGAAACCGATGATGAAGCCCGCGATGTTGTTGTTAAGCTTTGCGACAAGCCAGAATTCTTGCGGAGAGAATCCCATCTTGCCATCGCGTATCGCTTGCAGAGTGTTTAAGCAGGTTTTGGGATCTGATATGAATGGGTCGTTGATGTGAACCCTTCTGTCTTCAGGCGTAGCCATGTATGCCCTCTGAGTAAAATCCACAAGTCCCTTTGGAGAAAAACCGTGATCGTGAGTGATTTGAAAGCCTGCGGTCTTAGGCGGCTTTCTCTCAATGTTGGACAAATCAGCTAGGAGCATGATGCTGCTTGGAGTCTTCTCTGCAAAACCGCATGTTCTGTAAAGCTCGGCGTGCCAACGCGTAGTTTGGGGCTGGTTAATCGGAAACTTCAACATACACTTGATTTTTGACACATCTCGTTGACGCAACCGTGAGAAAGCCTCTTCCAAGAGCTTTTGCCCCGTTCTGCTACGGTTCTGCTCTAGCATGACGGCTGGTTCCCATCTTCCCAGCGTGGCAACGTTATTCGCAACTGTTACTCCTAGAACGCCAACTGCTTCTTCTTGGTTCCCCTTGAATTTGGCGATTAGAAAGAGGTTAGCACGCTTTTGAAATGCTTTTGTGATGTCTTCCTCGATTTCTTCAGGATTGTAGTCGAAGAGCCGTCGCTGTCTGAACCATGGCACGGTCCGCATGCCCTTTTTCCAAGTCCGCAGGTATTCTTCAAGCGACTCCGCTTCCTGTACTAAAATGCTCATTCCTGAGCACTCTGCAATCTACGATGCTTCTTCGACGTCTATTTCGAACGCGCTCGTTGGGTTTTCAAGTTCGAAGTTGTTTAACACTTCGGGATGTATCTCTCCGAGCAAGCCTACCTGCCTACGCTTTACATGAACAGCTGCGGCTCTGCCCTCTAAGAAACTTGGATGTCGAACCGGCTTGATCTCCCACCGCTTGATTCCCAAGTTGTGTAATAGTGCTTCAACAGTGGACTTGATTTCGGTGAAGTTGGCGGTTGGATGCGACGAAACTCCAGCTACGTGTAGTCTTCTTTCAACTCTGGTTTCGATTCGTTCGTTTATTCGTCCGACGTCTGACGCTTCAAATAGGCGTTGGGGGAAGCTCTCATGTTTGTTGTCCATCAGGTTCTTCATCAGGTTGGGCAGCAGACTCTCACGTAGAATAGTGTATTCCGCTGACACCGGATTTGCTAGCTTTATCGTTTTGCTGGCTTTGAGGCGCATTTTCTCGTAGTGAACCGTCTCGTTTGTCAAGGTGAAATTCATGACTTCAGTGGAACCCAAGCCTGTCATGATTTGTCGTGCGATGTTTGCAACTCTGTGAACTGGGTGTTGTTCGCCTATAGTCAATGTCTCAGGTATGGTTGCTTTCAACTTGTAGTAGCCATAGCCTATGGCAACTTCCTCAACCAAATCCGCTTCGTGCAGCATGTCGACTCGATATGCTGGTATGAGCACTTTGACAACACCCTTGCCTACAACTTCAGCGTCTAGTCTGCATTTCCGTAGACTCTCAATCACCTGAGCCTCGGACAGCTTAAGCCCTAGTAATTCGTTGGCATAGTTGACTCGTAGCTCCATTTTTTGAGGCGCCAGGCTAGGCGAAACAACTGTACGCTCTGGATACTTCACGTGGACTTTTTCTATTGTGCCGCCCATGTCAGACAAGGCTGTGGCTAGCACGTTCAAGCTTCGTTCAACAGCCACGTTATCGGTGCCAGTGACGTCTAGGAACAGGTTGGTTGTTTTGCTCGTGACTCGTGTCAATTCGCCGTTGATGATAGGCGGCATTGAAAGCACTTTGCCATCTTTGTCGATCAGCAGCGGATACCGCGGCGCCCAATCTACTAGGTGCTTATACGCTATACCTTTCTCATGCTTGTCTACTATTTCCTTTAGGCTCATCTCTTCAGTACGATCTAGTGGCACAAACTTTGCTTTTTCTGGTTCCACAGCTGTGTATGTGAAAGGCGCGTTGACGACGTCTAGGTTGTGCACGCCTATTGAGGCTTTCTTTCGGTCTCTGCCTATGCCCCAGTGCAGGTCTTCCTGCATCTCCATTAGGTCTACAACCGCTTCATCGTCAAGCTTTATGTTGCGAACAACTGCCGCTAACATGTAAGGTCTGATTTTTCTAACGGCATTGGTGATGATCAGCTTGGTTTTTCCATCGTGCACCTTGTATTTTGGAAGTCCTGTTTCCCAGCCCATCAAGCCTCGAAAGGCTCGTGCCACGCCAGCGTGACTGCAGAGATCGACTCTGTTAGGGTTGAATTCAACCTTCACGTAGTCTGAGCCCACATCCTCTAGGTCGAAGCCAAGCCAAGGCAGCCAATCAGCCATCTCTTCGACTGTAAGCTCTTTGCCCACGAATTTACTGAACCGCTCTCTCTGCAACGTAATTACTGGCATAACGGAGCCCTCCTGATCCAACTCAAACGGTTGCCATACAGCAAACGTATGTCGTCTACGCCTAGCTCAAGCATGGCGACTCGCTCTAAGCCGCCTCCCCAAGCCAGCACAGGATACTTAATGCCCATCGGCGCCAACACTTCAGGTCGGAACATGCCCATGCCGCACAGTTCAATCCAGTGCTTTAATTTGGGCACGTAGACTGTGGCTTCTGTTGAAGGTTCTGTGTATGGGAAGTAGCATGGCCAGAACTTTACTTTCTTTAATCCGAACTTGGCGTAGAACGTTTTCAAAGTGCCCATGAGGTCGCGTAAGGTCACGCCTTTGCCGACGACTATGCCTTCTATCTGGTGGAATTCCGCTGTGTTCTTGTACGTGAGCTGTTCGTTGCGGTAGACTCTGTCTACAGAGAAGACTTTGATGGGTGGCTTTTTGTGCCTGGACAGGTACTTGATGGTCTCCGCTGTAGTGTGCGTCCGCATAACCAATCGCTTAGCTTCTTCAGAACTCCACTTGTACCCCCAACCTTTCGAGCCCGTGATCCAACCGTTTTCATGGGTCTTCGCAACATTATCAACCACACTTTTCTTTGGCAATGCGCCAGCTTTAGGATTCGCCAAATAGAAAGTGTCCATCATCTCACGAGCTGGGTGATCTTGAGGTTGGAACAAAGCGTCGAAGTTCCAGAACGCTGTTTCAACAAGAGGTCCTCTGATCTCGGTGAAGCCCATCTCCAGAAAAATCTCACGTGACCGCTGAATCACCTGCTGTAACGGGTGCAACTTAGCTGGATAGAATTCTGGTCCCGCCGCGGTCACATCGAACTTCCTAAGTTTGACTCCTCGCCATTTTCCAGTTATGATGAGTTCTGGCGAGAGTTGGCTTACCTCTGAGACGATTTCGAGTCCCTTGTTCACTAGTTGCCAGCCAGTTTTGGTAAGTTCGAGTTCGCGGCTGGTCTTCTCAGCGACTTCTAGAAGCTTACGTCCCTTCAAGATGGCAACCGCATCCTGCAATTCTTTGTCCAATTCTTGAAGTGCCATAGCGCCCTTGTTTCTCAGAAGAGACAGAAGTCTCTCATCGGCGCCTTGAGGGACAGTCTTCTTGTCTGTCTTCAGGAGATGTTTACCTTCTAGAGAAGCCCAGCCTTTGCGGTGCAGCCATCCAAGGGCTATTGGGACAAACTTACGGTCTAGTTGCGCTTTCTCTACGATTGTGTCGATTGGTGCTTTTCCATTTAGTTCAATGAATGCGTTGATGATGCGGCGCTCTGGCAGTCCGTGTTGCGCATGGTATTTTCCTTCTGCATTCAATTCGACGACTCTCTGTTTCTGTTCGTGTACTTTGACAAGTTTCTTCTCGCTGAGAGTCAGTGCTGCCCGCATGATCGCCGCGTGGGCTATGCCGCTGGCCCCTGTTAACCTGTCAACGTCTGCTCTTCCGTTCAGTCTTTGCAGTGTCAGCAACGTTTTTTGTTCGTTTTCTCTTAGTTCAACCATTGACGGATTCGCTCCACAATTCTAATGCAGCTTTAGCTGATGATGAATTGTGATAACGCAGTATAGTGATGCGGCTACATCGTATAGAAGTTTCTACAGCTTCATGATGCCCTAAACTAACTAACAAAGAACTCGGAAGATTTACACGGGAAATTGGCAGGGCATCACTATCACAGCCAAATCGATATGCTACAAGCTTATTTATGCTTATCGCATTGTGAATCTACAAACCAGATACAGAACAGCGCTTCCATGAAATAGAGAGGAAACACTAAAGAGCCCAATATGCATCGTTCTATTGGGAGGCGGATGCTGTCTGCCTCGGCGTGGAAGAATTACTGTCGCTTGACTGTTCAGAAGCCCCGCGCAATAAAGGTGCGAAGGAGATGAGAGCGTGATTAAGAAGGCGTATAAAGGCAGAAGTAAAATCATTCCGATTTGGTCGCTCATAGCCGTAGCCGCTGCAATATCAATAGCGGCTGCTTCAGCTATTTTTGGATCCATTGAGATCGGATACAGGATAACGCCTTCGGGAGCGAATGCTCCAGCCATGACTCCGAGCACCTTAAACTTGGATCTGGGAGCTGTCCCCTCGGGATCGTCGGGCACCAAAGACTTTGGGAAAGTCGCCACGCTGAGTCTTCCAGTAGGCTACGAAGTAACTTTCACTTTGGATCTCGCTTCCCAAGGAGACTTCCCGAACAATACCTATGTTAAGATCATCTTCTATAAGGCAGGAGAGACCAACGTTTATGATTGGATCTACCTTAACAATTTTGCGCCCCATAATACTGGTTCAAAGATCTTGGAAGCTGGGAGCTACGACGTTGCGGTTATATTGACATACTCTGTCAAGAGTGTGACCGTTGAAACCCCGGGGGCTATCAAAATCTATCTTTCGTACCCTGGCTAGAAGACCTGTTTTCTGAGCGTGGTCTGACAAATATGAAGCAGATGATTATGGTAAGAGACTATTGTGCCGATGACGTGAATTCAATAGCTAAGATTCTTGAGGAATATCCAAGCCCTACTGGAAGAGTCTGGACCCAAAGTTCTGTTCAAGAAATGATGTCTGACGCTGTTAAGGAGCAGCCGGACGGAGTTTTTGTTGCCGAGATAGACGGGCAGGTCGTCGGGTTCGCTATGGTAATGTATCGGGCATGGCTCAACATCGCATATCTTGACTACATACAAGTGAAGACAGAGTGGATGAATAAAGGCGCGGGACATAGGCTTATTGAGAAGTGCATCAATTGGGCAGCAGCCAAGGGTGCGCGCATACTATACACTGAAACTGGAAGAAATAATGACACAGCTATAACGTTCTATCAGGCGCACGGCTTCCAGATTACTGGATACATCCCCGACTACTATCAAGCAAGTTTAGACGCTGTGATTCTCGTGAATAAGCTATAGTTGATTATTCGGCGTTGAGGATTTCTTTCGCTTTGTCCATGTATCGTCGTCTTTTGTGTTGGTGTTCTTTCACGAAGTCTGTTACGAGTTTGATGAGGCGTTGTTTGTCTTCGCCGCACAAGATTTTGCCGCCCTTGCACCCTGTAGTGTACAGTTTGGCTACGTCTTCGTCTCGTTCGAAGAAGTGAAACAGGTACAGGTCGTATATGGGGCAGATGTCTGGGTTAGCGCCTAAGCGACGCTGCTCTTCCGCTGTCGGTCGCCCGCCCGTGAAAGACATTAGAATCTTCTTTGATATGGTCTCCGAGCTTTCCTGCAACGTGAAATAGGTCATTGGGCTACGTTTACTCATTTTGGGTGAGCCATCTAATCCCTTTATGAGCTTGTGGTAGGTTGACGACGGTGGAACAAAATTGTATCCTTTACGAAACCTGAAAGCTAAATCCCTTGTTAAGCGCAAGTGGGGGTCTTGGTCGATGCCAACGGGCACAACCGTGGGTTTGGGTCCTCCGCATTCCTTGAGTTGAGGCAGCAGTATGTCGCCAGCTTGAATGAGGGCTGATAGATACAAGCCCATGTGGCGTTCTCCGTAGATTGCTTTCATAGTAGCCAGTGTGACGCCTCTGCCAAACCTGATGGCTAAATCCTTCACTCGGTCCTCCTTGGACTGCTGGTAAATGTAGCCTTTTTTTGGATCAAATCCCAGTGCAAGCAGGTCAGCTACGTTGCCTACGGCGTATTTTTGGCTACGCTCAAATGGTATCCGATTGTCTTCGTAGGCTTCTATATCGGCTATGCAGTAGAAGGCTTTGGCGCCGCGCTGCTGGAAGTATATGACTTCACGAGCCGTCTGCAATGTGCCTAAATGAAACTCCATCGTGGGTTTGATGCCGCTCATAACAGCAAATTCCTGCCCGCTCTTCATAGCGTCTAGCACGCGTTCGAGGTCTCTGTGTCCGAAAATTACGCCTCTCCGCATTGCAGCGCTCGGATCTGGCATTTGGCTCAGTAACGGCTTGAGCGGTTTGATTCCGAATTCCTGGTAGAGTCGCTCGTAGTCTTCGATTATGGTTGTGCCAAACGGGTCGATGATGGTCTTTTTTGACTCGCCTAGTGGCATATTTTCGTGTTTCCTCCAGATGGCTTGAAGTTGATAATATGGGCTGGGTTGAAAAAACTATGCATACATAATAATTGAATTTCTATGGCGACCGCTTCATAAACGCGGAGAAAACTAGCGGAAGTCAGCGCCAGTCCAGAGCAGTCACCAACCCAAATCAATGCACTACGCCTATAATTAAGCTTTGTTTACGGAGAATTCTGCCCGCCAAAGTCTGTCACAGTGCTATAAGTGCAAGTTTTTTTAACTTCTGCAGAGCCTAACAGCATCGTGTAGTGATGTCATGAGTCTCTCACCAGAAGTCATAGAGAACTATCGTCGAGCTGGAAAAATTGCGGCTGAAGTTCGAGAAATCATGAAACGCACTGTTTCTGAAGGCATGCCCCTAATTGACATCTGCGAAAAAACCGAAGCCTTGATTCGTCAGAGAGGCGGCAAACCAGCCTTCCCATGTAACGTTTCCGTCAACGAGATAACCGCGCATTACACGTCTCCACCCAACGATAAGCACGTTGTTCCACGTGGCTCTTTAGTGAAGGTTGACATAGGCGCTCACATAGACGGCTACATCGCGGACACAGCTGTCACCGTATGCTTTAACCCTGAATACGCTGACCTGGTCGCTACGGCTGAAGACGCGTTGAACACGGGTGTAAAAATCATTCATTCAGGCTTGTTCACGTCGCAGTTTGGCGGCGCAATTCAGAGGGCAATTGAATCTCATGGACTTAAGCCGATTTCAAACTTGACTGGGCATCAAATAGCAAGATACTTGGTTCACGCTGGACGATCTTTGCCTAACGTTTCGCATCTTTCAACAAACAGGGTTGCCGCCAACGAGGTTTACGCGATTGAACCTTTCGTTACTTTGAAAAACGCTGCGGGGAGAGTTGGAAGCGGCAGGGAGAAGCACATATTCCGTTACGTGAAACAGAAAAACCTGAAAAACGAATATGCCAAGAGGCTCTGCAATTTCATTGTCGAGAACTTCCACACTTTGCCGTTTACTGAGCGTTGGCTCAAGAACGTCGTGCCCGCTGACAAACATAAAGCGGCTTTCTTGGAGCTGTTGTCTTCCAAGACGTTGACGGCTTATACGGTCTTTATTGAGGCGAGCGGCAAACCTGTTGCGCAAGCGGAACACACGGTTTTGGTTACAAAAGAAGGTTGCGAGGTTTTGACTCAGTAGCCCGTTTCTTTGGCTTTTTCTTTCTCTTTGACTTCGCGGTAGATTGATGAAATCACCATTTTTTGGCTGTCTTTTGGGCATGCTTCATCGGTTTCCTTGAAGACGTAGTCGCCTTGCTTGAACGCGCGTATGTTTTTGAACCCGCATTTTTGACATTGCACTGTGGATGATAGGGGCTGCATTTCCATGCTGATGAGTCGGATCATGCGTTTTCGAGTTTGATACAGCATGTAGGTGCTGAGCGCCAGCGTCACCATTCCTATACTCATGTAGAAGCTGGCTGTGCTGGAATCGCCGAGCATGTATTCAGTCATTCCGAAGTAAATCGAGATCAGGGACAGTAGGAGGGCAATCATGATTACTCCGATTAAGAGAGGTGGGAACCTTCGTGTCGGTGGGACAGTTTGATTCATAGTTGATTCTTCCTTATTGTCCTATTCCAATGGTGTTGCCTATTCCTGCAACGATGACTGAATCGCCGGGTTTGGTTCTTTCAAGCAGAAGACGTTTTACACGTTCAATCGCGCCGTCGATTGCGTCGACGATTTCTTTCCTCATGGGTGAAACTGCGTCGCCGACATCTTCTCTGATTATTATAGAATTCACTGGAACCTTGTGTTTGAGCGCGGACTCCTCAACCTTGTATTTGTCTACTTCAGGTCCGCCTATGGCTACTCCTATTCCTTCCGCAACTTCACCTGTTTTTTCGCCTTCAAGTTTTAGTCCCGCGTCTATGAGTATGGCTAGGCTGATTTTGCCTTCGTTTTGTTCTATTACCTGTTTGATGGCTTCGCCGGGTTTGCCGACGTTTCCGCCTGGTCCTTCAGCTTTTAGCACGTATGCGTTTCGTCCTTCGATCGGCACGTGTGCTAGGATCATGTCTTTTTCTACTTTGGTTTTTTCGTGTCCTTGCATGAGTTTTGCTGCTACTAGTGCGCCGGCGCCGTCGCCTATTGGCTGTCCAAGCGTGAAGGCTTTTTGGGCGCTGGCGTAGGCTTCTGCTTCGCGCATTATGAGGGGCAGAATCATCTGTAACTGCATTATGACGTAGAGGCTGAGTGTTTTCTTGCCGAGGAGGTAGTAGTGGCGGATTACCCGGTAGATAAGGTTCAATGCGAGTGCGGCTTCAAGCATCAGCTCCAAGTTGTTTACTTGTGTTTCGTCGGCTTTTGGAGCCATGAGTTTGACGTCGTCTTTGAAGCGGACGTCTCTTACGTCAAGTAGATGCTCTAGGCGCCAGATTACGCCTGAGGGGTCGGTGTCTACAGGTGCGATGGCGAAGTATTCGAGGAATCTGTCGACATGTCCAGTTGGGTCGGTTTCGAGTTTGCCTGTTTCTTTGATGTTGTTTATGGCGGCTTTTCGAGCTTCGTCTCGCATGAGTTTTAGTTTGAAGAGTGAGCCTTCGACTTCGCGTACCATGATCATCATTTGGATGCGTTGTCCATAGAACATGAAAACCACGAATATGCCCAGGAAGACGACTTGAAAAACCCAGCCTAAGACGTTGTCTCCGGATGGGAAAATGCCCTGTAACATTGTTGAGTTTAGTGGTAGCATCGTCATCTTATTGTCAACTGCTTTTTGAGGGTTATAAATCTTGAGGATTTTGCCTCAATTTTTGATGTTAGATGCTGAAAAGATGGAGAAGAGAAATTAAAATGTTTCGTGATTCCACGTTAACCATTGCTTTCGATGCTGTGGGGCAGCCAGCTTTCTCGGGTTCGCATGGCCGAAGACCACACTAAAACCGTGAACGGAGCGCGGTTTAACTGCCGAGTTCGGAACGGGATCGGGTGGGTCCCGCGCCCTATGGCCGGCAACCCCACCTATGCAGCTTAAACTAAGCAAATATAGTTTTCGCTAGGCTTGAGCGGGAGAACAATTTTCAGAAGGAAAAGGGCGGTACGCCCTTTATGCCACAACGACATCTTGGATGTTGGGAATGCTGGCTGATTGTTTCAGATGTTATTAACTCGAAACAAAAAGTTTCAGATTCACTGTCACACTGTCACAGTGTACACAGTGATACTTGCGTACTTCGCTTAAATACAACGCATAACAATGTTCGAATTGATAAAGACAAAACAAAAGCAGAGTACGAGCAAGCGATGGAACAATACCGCGTATGGTTTACCACTGGAACAAAAGGAACGCGCAACGACAACGGACGCAAGCTGAAGAGTTATTGCGAGTGGGTCGGAAAGTCTCCCGACGAATTACTCAATGAATACAAAAAAGCGCGCGAAACAGTTGACACGTTGCATGATTGGCAACGCGAAGTAAGACGCAAAATTTTAGAGTTCTACAACGTTCTAAAGACTCAATATAAGATTAACTATGCGCGACAAGTTCCTAACGGTATTCTCGCGTTCTACTCTGCACATGCGGAAACAATCAAAGACGTAACAACAGAATTCGACAGCGCACAAGTTCCCGAAGACGAATACGTGTTCACACAAGACGACTTAAGAAAAATGTTCTACTATGCCGACACGGAAGAAAAAGCGCTCTTGTCAACCGCCATATCTTTAGGATACGGAAGCGCCGATTTTCTAAAACTCGAAGCTGAAAAGATCAAAAATCTGATACGCGAAGCAAAAGACAAAAACTTGGACTTTATCCGATTCGTCGGAAAAACGCGAGCAAAAACATCGATTCAACCAAGAAGCCATCTAACACCCGAAACAATCGACAGTTTAAGCGAGTACATCGAGTTACTAGAGAAAAGAAACGGCAAAACACCAAAATATCTATGGTCTAACAGTGACACGGAAAAACACATCACAAATCAAGGACTGAATAAGAAGTTTAAGCGAATCATGGAAAAAGCCAATATCAACACTTACGGCAAAAGCGCACATTTTCACCTTTTGCGTAAGTTCCTCTATTCACGGTTGCAAGCAAAAAACAAAGACGTCGCTAAAGTCATCGTCGGAAAAGCCGTGAATATCAGCGACGTAACGTACATTACCGACTTAGATGCAGAATGCGAACGAGTTTTCAGAGAAACATACAAAGAGTTTTCTCTAAACGGTGACGTGTCGGGAAAAACGAAGCGCGAACAATCCGAAACAATCGAGAAACTCGAAGCGCGAATAAAGGAACTAGAAACATTCAACCGATTGCTTCAGCAATTCTATACGGAAGACATAGTTAAGCGAGCACGCGAAGCGTTAGAAACGGGAAAAATGACAATCGAGCAATACAAAGCACTTAAAGAGAAACTCGCAAAACACGATTAAGCGCTCGCGCGCGCGAGCGCCTTTTTCCCTTTCTTTCTTTTGCTCATTTTCAACATAGCTGTTTATACATAAAGATGTCTATCAACATCATGCATCGAACATCCACGCATTAAATTTTGATAAGATTTTGTCAAAAGTAGCGAACACTAAAAACAACAGTTCGAAGTTGCGTACTTGTCGCTTTATCGCTTACCATAAGAGCGTTACATGTTCGAAGCAACACGAAACAAAAGGTTACGTTTCTAAAGCCATGCAACCGAAACGAGCATAAAACCAAGTGCGCGCAACCAAGCGAAGCTCAATCTATACTTTAATCGCTTACATCACAACCAAAACGAAGCGCATTCACCAAAAGACACCCGCGGCATCGATTCACGCCGCTTTATGTCGCCCGATGACGATTTAGGCGTCGAACCCGTTAGCATAAAGCATATTCGCGATTTGAAAGCCACGCCGCGCAAAAGTGTGGAACTGAAAATTCTTTTCGTGTCCGAAAGCGTACATATAGATCATTAGATCATAATTCTTAAATCTCACATTTGTCACGTTGCGTAATGAAAGAAAATGGTAGAAAATGAAGAAGACGTAGAGTACATTTTCGGCAAGCTAATAGGAATAGACATAAAGAAGAAAATTATCACAGTTGAAGTTAAAGAAGACAACGAATGCAATGAATGCAATTACTACGTGGACATGGACATGGAAAGCCTTTTGGATTATGTCGGTAAGAACATAAATCTAAAAATCGTTGATTGCTTTGTTCAGAGCTTTGTCGGATAATCCGACACTGTCGCCTAAAGAGACACGATGCTTCGCGGCGCGTCACACTTAAGCTGAACATCAAGTATGTGCAGCGGAGTGTCGCTTCAGTTTACATTTACATTGAGCGATGCGGCGACTTGGACGTCCGAAAAGTGTCGCTTTTCCCTATTATTCTCACGGTTCTATAAGACCGCGTTTAATAGCCATTTCTTTAGGCATATACGCCGACATAGGCTTTAAACGTGTTTTTCTAACTAGACAACCACAACAACATTTAAGCCACACGACGCCATTTATTTCAATCAACTCTGCTGGACAATTTCCAGATGTTCTCCAGTGTTGATGATGCTTTTCTCTATACGTAGAAATCTCTTCACCACATTCTGGACACGACGCACGAATTTCTTGATCTCTACTAGCAAGCGAATAAGGATTATACGGATGTTCCATTTTCCATACACCACTCTATGCTACTCAGTCGCATATTTAAACTATTCCGATTCTTTCAGTCGATTGACGGCGTACTCAAAAGCATGCGACCGCGAGCTAAAACGCTTCTTTTTGATTTCGGCGTCAATCCACTTAAGTAAATCTGAATCAACGGTTATCGACAGCTTTTCTTTTGGCATGGGCTTTACTCTACATGCGCTCATTTAATACTTTATGCTATCTGGAACGATTAAATCTCACTCACTCACACCAAGTCGG